>Ga0129333_10000260_pt1 | contig 39515 bp, 20 predicted proteins | sample CPB6_08_DNA_FD_94474 | JGI IMG/M metagenome (GOLD analysis project Ga0129333, IMG submission 94474) | Freshwater to marine salinity gradient microbial communities from Chesapeake Bay, USA - CPBay_Sum_0.6_0.8_DNA | ecosystem: Environmental > Aquatic > Marine > Coastal | place: USA: Chesapeake... | reverse complement strand
TGTTTTACCTCAACAACTGACATTTGCCTTACAACAGACACGATAAATGGCACTAGTAAACTTTAGCAATCTCGATTTTGATCAAATTAAGAGTTCTCTCAAAGAATATTTGAGAGCCAACTCAAATTTTACTGACTATGATTTCGAAGGTTCTAATTTATCGACGATAATTGATACACTTGCTTATAATACTTACATTACTTCGTACAATGCTAACATGGTTAGCAACGAAGTTTTTATTGATTCTGCAACTTTAAGAGAAAATGTCGTCTCTCTCGCAAGAGCCATTGGATATGTACCAAAGTCAAGAAGATCTGCTGTTGCAACAGTTTCATTTTATGTTGATACAACCTCAGCACCAGTTCCACCACTCACATTGACGCTTCAGAGTGGTCTTGTATGTACAAGTTCCTCTTCTTATGACGGAACAAGTTATACATTCAATATTCTTGATTCAATTACAAAACCAGTTGTAAACGATATTGCAACATTTGATGCGATTGCAGTCTATGAGGGGACATATCTTACTCAGACGTTTACGGTAGATGCAAATAATCCAAATCAAAAATTTATTCTGACAAATCCAAATATTGATACAACTTCAATTCGCGTAACGGTTAGAAATACTCAAAATAGTACCGTTACAAGGAAATTTACACTTTCCGACAATTTAATTGGTATTGGACCAGAATCTAAAGTCTTCTTTATTCAAGAAATTGAAGATCAACGATATGAATTGATTTTTGGAGATGGTGTATTTGGCGTTAAACTCGATAATCTCAACTATATTGAAGTCTCGTATATAACCACTAATGGAAAGTTTGGTAATGGAGTACCAGATTTTACATATTCTGGAAGAATCTTAGATAATAACGGCACAGTCATTGTTGAATCGATATCTGCAGTTACAACTGATGTTGCATCCAACAATGGACAAGAAATTGAGTCTGTAGATTCAATTAAAAAGTATGCACCAAGGATTTATGCATCCCAAAATCGTGCAGTAACTGCTGCAGATTATGAAGCGATAGTTCCAAAAATTTTTCCAGAGACTGAATCAATCTCAGTATTCGGTGGAGAAACTTTAAATCCACCAAAATATGGAAAAGTCTTTATTTCAATCAAACCTTATAATGGAGATATTGTTTCCGATATAGTTAAAGATACAATCAAGACAGAATTAAGAAAATATACGGTGGCTGGAATTGTTCCTGAAATTATTGATCTCAAATACCTGTATGTTGAATATGATTCTGTTGCATACTATAATGCAAACTTATCTCCTGGTGCTGGATCATTACAGTCACTTATTCAAAAAAATATATCTACATATTCCGATTCGATTGAACTGAATAAGTATGGCGCTAGATTCAAATATAGCAAATTCCAAAAAATTATTGATGATAGTCATTCAGCCATTACATCAAATATCACAAAAATTATTATTCGTCGCAACTTACAGGCAAAAGTAAATATACTCGCAGATTATGAACTTTGTTTTGGAAATGGATTCCATCTCAAGAATACCAAGAGTGGTTTCAACATTAAAACTTCTGGATTTAATGTTGACGGTATTGTTGATACTGTTTATATCGGAGATTTACCAAACTCAGATCAAAAAACAGGAGCCTTGTTCCTATTTAAATTAAACTCACCAACTGAACCAGTAGTTGTCAGAAACAATGTTGGGACAATTGATTATGAGCGAGGTGAAGTTAGATTATATCCAATCAAAATCACAAATGCAGCAAAAACTAAAGATGGCGTGAGAATCGTTGAAATTTCCACATCGCCAAATTCAAATGATGTAATTGGAAAGGAGGATCTTTATTTGCAACTAGATATTAATAACAGTGTATTAAATATGCAAACAGATGATATATCATCTGGAGCAAATATTTCTGGATCAACGTACACAGTAACCTCAAGTTACACAAACGGGAATTTAATCAGATTGTAATATGTCAGAATTCAGAGTAAAGACAAGTTTAATTGTTGAAAATCAAGTTCCATCTTATGTTAGAGAAGAATTTCCTCTTCTTGTCGAATTTCTATCTCAATATTATAAATCTTTAGATTTTCAAAGTGGTCCATCAGATATTTTACAAAATATTGATCAATATGTAAAGATTGATAATCTTACAAACTTAACCGAATCAACAACTCTGTCTTCTTTTGTAGAATTTTACGATACTACAATTAATGTAGTATCAACAAGTGGATTTCCCAATTCGTATGGATTAATTTTAATTGATAGTGAAATTATCACATATGAATCTAAAACTTCAACTTCATTTGTAAATTGTAAAAGAGGATTTGTCGGTACAACATCTTACCAAGAAGCTTCTAGAATTGATGAACTTGTATTTGAAGATTCTGACGTTGATGAGCATTCAAATGGTGCAACAGTAACCAATTTAAGTGTTCTTTTCCTCAAAGAATTCTTACTGAAGGTTAAAAAGCAAGTATCTCCTGGGTTTGATTCTAGAGAATTATATTCACAAATTAATGAGTCTTTATTTGTTAAGCAAGTAAAAGATTTTTACTCATCTAAAGGAACTGATAATTCATTTAAGATTTTATTCTATGCCTTATATGGTGATATAGAAGCTTCTATTATTAAACCTAGTGATTACTTAATTCAACCATCTGATGCTCAATATTATATTACCAAAGATTTAGTTGTTGAGGCAATTCAGGGAGATCCGTCAGATCTTGTTGGTTCTACATTATATCAAGATGATGGATTTTTTGAACCTGCAAAAGGAACGGTTTCAAAAGTAGAAAGAATACTTAGAGGGCAAAAAGAGTATTTCATAATCAGTCTTGACCAAGATCAGGATAAAGATTTCCAGGCATATGGTACGTTTTCAATTCATCCAAAAACAAGAGTAGTAACAACAGCAGGAATTGGTGTTACAACTCTTGAAGTAGATTCTACAGTTGGATTTCCACAATCGGGAACATTAATTATAAATCAATCAACAGATACTGAGTTTTCTGTTAGTTATGAAGAGAAAACATTAAATCAATTTTTGGGATGTTCTAACGTAACATCTGAAATTACATCTCAAGAAGAGATTGTATTAGATTCCTATGCATACGGTTATGTTGGCATTTCTACGGATACTGTAGTAAAGGTTAGAGTAACCGGAGTATTATCAGATCTTAAAATTCTTGATAAAACTTATTATTATGAAAAGGGTGAACGAATAGAAATAGAAAGTCTCGGATCAAACTTAAGTTCTGCAAAGGCTAACAATTGGTTCTTTAACGTATCTGTAAGATATGATGTAAAGTCATTGCAACTAGTAGATGTTTCAACTTATACATATCGAGTTAATTTATTTGATGAGCATGATTTTATAATTGGTGATTCAATCACTTTAATTTCATCAAATGATAGGGAATTTTATGGCGAAATTATACCAGAAAATATAGACTCAGTATATACTTCAAATATTTCTGGTTTTGATAGTAAATTAGCATTTAATATAACTGGTCAAGGTCAATTAGATACAAATGTTTTTTATACTGTAAGAAAAAATATCTCTAAAGTATCAACCACAAATTATTCAAGTCTAACCAAATATACAACAAACATTCAAAATGTATATACTGATTTGGAAGATACGCTGTATGTTGCAGCAAACTCTCTTCCATCATATTACAATCGCCCATTAGTAATTAATGATAGATCTATTACTTTTTCTGGATCTTTTTCTGGAACAGAATTTGCGATTGGAACTCATGGATTTTTGACTGGTGATGCAATTGTTTATAATCCAACGGATGATAATAATAAATTAGATTTATTTCCTGGAATATATTTTGTAAAGAGGGTTAATAATACAACAATAAGTATCGCTAGAAGTAGAGAAAATATTTTTACAGAAAATTACATTAATATAAGTGGAACAGTATCTAACAATACTTTCTTCCTTTATGAATTTAGTGATGATCTTTTAAATGCTAAGCAAGTAGAACCACAAAAATTAATTCGTAAAATAGCCCCACCCGAAAGTGATGGGTCTTCATATGATACTCCTGTTGGAACAACAGGAATGTTCATCAATGGTGTTGAATTGATTAACTATAAAACATCCGATGTTATTTTTTATGGCCCATTGCAACAAGTAGTTCCAACTGCATCTGGAAGTGACTATGATGTTATCAATCCACCAACTCTCCATATTTCCGATGCAATTGGATTTGGTGCTACTGGTATCTGCACAGTAACTGGATCATTAGTTCGTGTAGATATTATTGATCCCGGATTTGATTATCTTGAAGATCCTATTATTACAATTACTGGTGGTGGAGGATCTGGGGCTTTAGTAAAACCAAATTTAATCGAGTTTGACCACTCATCATCCTTCAACTCTTCTGCAGGGGCATTACAGGTCAATACAAGCAACGATACGATCGGTTTTTCATCCTATCATAAATTTAGAGATTCTGAAGAAGTAATCTATGATACCCAAGGGGGGACAAACGTTGGTGGTCTTACGACAGGTGCAAAATATTATGTTTCTGTCCAAGATGGATTTACTATCAAACTTCATAAGACATTTACAGATTCTGCAGTAGGAATCAATACTGTAGACTTAACATCTTTTGGAAGTGGCAATCACAAATTATTGTCAACTACTAAAAAGAAAAAAATTGGATCAATTTCAGTCATTGATAGTGGTAGTGGATATGTAAGTAGCGCATCCACAATTCAACTTACGATTAAAAGTCAAATTGGCATATCAACTTTATCTGGACAAAGTTTTGAAGCTATTCTAAAACCAATTTTTAGAGGAAGTATTACATCAGTTTCTCTTACTTCTTTGGGTGTTCAGTATGGAAGTGAGGAAATAGTAAACTATAACAGACAACCAACATTTTCTCTGAATAGTGGATCTGGAGCAGAAGTAATACCTGTAATTTCTGATGGAAAAATTAAACAAGTTTTTGTCACAAAACCGGGAAATGATTACAATTGCCCACCAAATTTGATTATTAACAGTTCAACAGGATCTGGTGCTGTATTGACGCCAGTCGTAGAAAATGGTCAACTAATAGATGTAAAGGTAATTTTTGAAGGACTTGGGTATTCTGAAGGAACAAATATTGATGTGATCGCATCTGGATCAGGTGCTCAATTTGAAGCGCAAATCAAATCCTGGAGAATAAATGAAGTAGAAAGATTATTATATTTCAATCAAATTAATCTTGATGATGGCATCTTATTAAAATCTAAGAATGAAAATTATGGATTACAATATGGTCATGCATACGCATCTAGAGGATTAAGATCTTCAACATTAGCAAAAGAGTTGGTTGACGAAACTCCAATTTATGTACCTGATTTAAGAACATCTGGAGGATCCGAAATTGACTCATCATCACACTCTCCAATTATTGGTTGGGCTTATGATGGCAATCCAATATATGGTCCATATGGATTTGATTCCAATGGATCTACAAAGAGAATGGTTTCGGGATATGCTCAAGTTTCTAGTTCTGTAAGACCCAATATTTTAAGATATCCTTTAGGATTTTTTGTTGAAGATTATGAGTTCACAAACGCAGGAGATTTGGATGCATGTAATGGAAAATTTGGTCCAACCCCAGAGTATCCTGATGGAACTTATGCATATTTCTGCACTATAAACTCAGTAAATGATTCTACTGGTATATTCCGTTCATTTAGAAGACCCGTATTCCCATATGTAATAGGAAATACTTATAAATCAAACCCAATATCATTTAACTATCTTGCAAGTTCCAACCAAGATGAAATTGATATCAACAATACTAATTGGAGCAGAAATACTCGCCCATATCACTTTACAAAATCCAGAAGTTATTATGATTACGTTTTAGATTCAAACAAAATTAAAAAACAATTATCTTTAATTAAAGGGACTACAAAAGCAGGAATCGATTCTATTGGAATTACTACAGGTGGAACAAATTATCAAGTAGGTGATAAAATTATATTTGATAATGAAACTACAGGTGGTTTTGGAATCTCTGCGAAAGTTTCTATTGTAGGTGGAAAGCAAGTAACAAGTGTTGGAATAGCCACTTCTACACTGAGTAATGTTCAGATGATCCCAATTGCGGATGCTAAAAACTTTATTGGTTATTCTCCAAATCCACACAATTATCTAAATCATGAAACCGTTTCATTCACATCTTCTGGAATTAATACGAGTGGCAAAATTACAACGATTGCAAATGAACTTTTAGTAACTACTGGAATTGGATCTACTGGATACACTGGATTAGTAACATATTTCAATGTATCTGGAAATCTGGTTACAATCAAAGAAAATGATATCTATCAAGTTCTTGATGAACAGGTAAAAGTTTTAAATATAGATTCACTTTCATCTAGAATTAGAGTAAGACGTAGTTATAATGAAACTCAAGGTATAACTTCAATTTCTGCTGGAATTGCAATTACAGAAAAACCAAGAAAGTTTATATTACCTTTTGGTATCTCAACTTCAACATATAGTTTGAAGTTGGATAAACAAATTTATTTTGATCCCAAAGAATCTGTTGGACTAGGTACAACAGCAGGCCCTGGAATTGGATATACTTTATCATTTACAAATCCTGGAGCGGGTCTTACTCAAATTACAATTCCTACTCAATCTCTGTGGTTGCCAAATCACGAAATAGAAACTGGTACACAATTAGTTTACAACGCTAATGGTGGAAATGCTATTTCAATTTCTACGGATGGGGCAAATAGTTGGCAACTCGCAAATGATAGTGTTCTTTATGCTGCTCGTCTTGGTGATAATCTACTGGGAATTTCTACGATTAAAGTTGGATTGGGAACAACTGGTTCTTTTGTCGGGATTGCTACCACAGCATCTTTAGTTTACTTCACGAACATTGGTCTGGGAAATACTCATAGTTTAACTACAAATTATGAAAATACTTTAGAAGGCACAACAACACTAAATCGAGTAACTGTATCTACTGCATCCACTCACAATCTTCAAAGTGGAGATTATGTAGATGTTTCTGTTCTTTCTGGTGTTATCACGAGTTTATATTCGGGAAATTATGAAGTGATTTCTGCAGGGGGAACACAATTTACATATTCGATCGCTAATTATCCCGAAAATATTTTGTATACACAAAATGATGGAGAATTAAAGTATACCACAAATTCTACTCAAGTATATGGATCAATCGTTGGAATCGATTTAATTTCTAAAGGATTATCATACAGAACTTTACCCAAAATTTCTTATGTAAACAGTGGTATTGGAACTGGAGCAATTTTAGTTTCATATGGCACCAGTATTGGATCAATTAATAAAGTTGAATTGCAAGATATTGGATTTGATTATCCATCAGATTTAAGTTTGAGACCAACAGCGAACCTTCCACAAATTTTACAAGTGAAGGACTTGTATTCATTCAAATCTATTGGAATTACATCTGTAGGAAGAAATTATAATATAGCTCCAGATTTAATTGTAGTAGACGAATTAACTGGAAAAGTAAATTCACAAGCAAATCTTAAATATAGTCTTAATGATAAAAATGTAACTATTTTAAGTAATGCTTACAATCTTGATAAAGAAACATCAGTCATTCGTCCAGTCAATAATACAAATGGAGTTGGTATCAGTACTATAAAATACATACCAGCATCTCAAGATGTTGTCGTTACTTTAGGATCTAGTTTTAGTGACCCTCAAGATTATCCATTTGCAATTGGAGATAGAATTTTAATTGAAAACATTAGTGTTGGTATTGGATCGACTGCAAAAGGTTATAATTCAGAAAACTACGGATATCAATTCTTCACTATTGTTAATTTGGATCCAAATATCGGTGGAATTGGTGGAACCGTTTCGTATAATATTTCTGGATTGTTGGATGTTGGAGAAATACCAGGAAATTATGACCCAATTAATTCTGCAGGTAGAATAATACCAGAAAAAGATCTCCCAATCTTTACTCCAGAATTTAAAACTAATGATTTCTTAGAGGGTGAGATTGTAAATTCACCATCATCATCAGGTGATGTTATAAGATGGAATAATAAAAACTCATTATTAAAAGTTTCTTCAAACTTAGATTTTAATTCTGGAGAAATTGTTTCTGGAGAATCTTCTAAAACTCAAGCTGAAATTGTAAGAGTTCTAAACTTCAATTCCATTTATGATGTTAACTCATCTTCAATTGTAAAGAAAGGTTGGCAGAAAGAAACTGGATTTTTAAATAATGATCTTCAAAAAATTCATGACAATGACTATTATCAGTATTTTTCATATTCTGTTAAAACCAATATTCCACTTGAAACTTGGGATAGTAGTGTTGATGAATTAAATCATCCAGTTGGATTCAAAAAGTTTGCAGATCTACAAGTAAAATCTTTACCTGACGGTGTAGGTATAGGATCAACTCTTGAAAGTGAATCTAATGTAGTTGTTGAATTAGATTCATCTCTTAATTTGCACTGTAAAGCAGACTTTGATCTTGCTAAAGAAAATAATATTGTTATTGGGCAAAATTATGCTTCAAATCAAATAATCTTTGATTCTGCAATTCTCCAAGATTATTTGGAATCTATTGGAAATAGAGTTTTAATGATTGATGATCTTTCACCAGAATTCAATAGCAATCCAAGATCAACAAAATATTCAAATATTGATGTCTTTACATTAACGAATGCAAGATATAAAAAGTATGTAACTTTTGTCAACGATTTAGTCTATGCTGATCAAAATCAAGTTCTTTTAGTTTCATTATTACATGATAACAATTATGGATATTTAAATCAATATGGAAAAATTTATAATGATAATGATTTAGGAGCATTTGATTTTAGTATTTTTGGATCTGAGGGTGTTTTAGAATTCCATCCAAATTATTATGAAGAAAATAATTATAATATCTCATTCTCAGATCTTTCTGTCAGCGATCTTACAACTTCTATTGGTGAACAAAGTCTTGGAAATATTGTAAGTATTGCTTCATCAACCAAAACTCTTGTTACTGGAACATCAACTGCAACTACCGTTGTTGGTATTGCATCAACATATCGCGCATCAAAGATTTATGTAGTAATTGGTGCTGAAGACGGATCATACTATGAGGTTGATGAACTTAGTGTAGTCCATAATGATATTGATGTAGTTTTTATGGATTATGGTCAGTTGAATAATGGTAGTTTTTCTTCATTTGGATCTCCTGGAATAGGAACTTTTAATGTATACATGTCCGGGTCACAATTAAATGTTGATCTTGTACCATATGCAGGTCTTTCCACAAATCACTTCGTAAACACTATCAGAGTTTCAATTGCAAATTCATCCGCTGTTGGTGTTGGAACATCAAGTATGTTTGATAGTTTTGTGGGATCTGGTTATACAAGCATTGCAGCATCTGGTTCTCCTACAGCTGTTACAGTTACTAAATTCCCATACGATTTTGACGCAGCATATTATGTTGCATCGGTTGAAAATTTAACTGATATGCAGCATCAAATATCAGAACTGGTTGTATTGAAAAACCAATCAAATGCATATGTATCAGAATTTGGATATGTTCATACTGATGGATCTATTGGAGATTTTACGGTTACAAAAATTGGTGACGAAACTGCATTGCAGTTCACACCAGAACCAAATATAGAAGTACAAGTTAGAGTATTCCAACAGGCACTAACTTCCACTCATAGCCATAATGCTCCTAGACAAATATCATTGAATAATGCATCTATAGACAGTGGCCATGGTTCTTATGAAGGAACTGCAATTTCTTCAAGAAAGAATTTTGGGTTGACTCATAGACAAAGACCAATTTTTGAAAGATATTTTGAAGGGTCTTCTACTGAGATTGTGGACCTTACAAACGATAGATTACAAATTCCAGAACACTTCTTTGTTACTGGAGAAAAAATATATTATGAATATACTGGTTCAGATACAAGCAGTTTTAATGCGATTGGAATTGCAACAACTACAATCACCGGAATTGGTTTGACAGATAAACTTCCAAGAACGTTATATGTATATAAAACTGATAACTTATACTTAAAATTTGCTGGAACGGCTGAAGATGCATTGTCCAGTCCACCAAAATTCTTAGATATAACAAGTGTTGGTATTGGAACTTCACATATTGTCAAAGGCTCTAATCAAAATTCTAGAACCATATTAACAATTGATAATGTAATACAATCTCCAATTGTAGGAACTTCAATTACAACAACAGTTGGCACCTACGTAGAAGCAATAACAAACACTATAACTTTATCTGGTATTACATCAATTTTTAGTGGAGATTTGATAAAAATTGATAATGAAATAATGAGACTTGATACACTTGGATATGGCGCAACAAATGTTGGAATTGTTCAACGAGGATGGCTTGGAACTGGAATTTCTACTCACCAAGTAGGTAGTTTGGTTACCAAATTAGTTGGTAATTATAACATTGATGCGAATACAATTTATTTCACAAATTCTCCATGGGGACAAATTCCATTCACAAATCAATCAAATAGACCAGATGAGCAAGATTATGTTGGATTAGTAACTGGATCATCATTTAGTGGCAGAGTATTTTTAAAATCTGGAGATGTAAATTCCTCTACTGATTCATATTATTATAATAAAGTATTTGATGATATTTCTGGGTCTTTCACTGGAGTAAACACAAGTTTTGTATTAAAATCTGAAGGGTCAAACATTACTGGAATAAGCACAAGTAATGCTGTTATATTAATCAATCAAATTTTCCAGCAACCATCTAGAAATACTTCTCCAATTTTTATAGAAGGAAATTATTCACTATCAGAATCATCTGGAATCACAACAATTTCATTTACTGGAAATGCGACACAATCATACGATATTAATGCATCTGGATTGCCCAGAAAAGGAATTCTTGTTTCAGTTGGATCAACTGGTGGATTTGGATTCCAACCACTAGTTTCGGCTGGAGGCACAGCAGTAGTTTCTATTGCAGGAACGATACAATCAATCAGTATTGGAAATAGTGGTTCTGGATATCGTTCAGGATTACAAACTGTCAGAGTCGGTGTTGGCACATCAAGTACAACAACTCCAAATATTGAATTTATTGGAAATGCAACAGTTCAAAATGGAAATATTGTAAGTGTTGCAATTACAAATCCTGGAGTTGGATATACATCATCAAATCCACCACTAGTTTTCTTTGATTCACCTTTATCATATAGTAACATACCATTGATTTACAGTTCATCTTCAGTATCTGGAGTTGGAAGTGGTGCAGAAATTGATATTGTTGTTGGACAAGGTTCCAGTGTAATTAATTTTGAAATTAGAAACACTGGTTATGGATATGGTCAAAGTGAAATTCTTACGGTTGCTATTGGAGGAACAGTTGGTATTCCAACAAATACGAGTTTGACTTACAAAGAATTTCAGATTAGCGTCGATAGAACTCATACAGATTCGTTTGCTGGTTGGTCAATTGGAGACCTTCAAGTTCTTGATTCTTTTGATTCTCTATTTGATGGTGAAAGAAAAACGTTCCCAATCAAAATAAATGACGTTCTTACTTCAATCAGAACTAAACCAGGATCGAATCTCGATATTCAAGCTACACTATTGGTCTTTATTAATGATGTTTTACAAGTTCCTGGGACAGGATATATTTTCCGTGGAGGTAATTTAATTACATTCCCAGAACCACCAAAGTCTGGAGATACTTCAAAAATCTTATTCTATAAAGGAAATAGTAATGTTGACGTAGTATTAGTTGATGTTTTAGAACCAATTGAAGTTGGAGATAATTTACAACTTATAGATGATTCTATTTTCCTGACAGAGGATGAAAGACTTGTTACAGATATTCCTGCAAGTGATTATGTATTTACAAACACATATTTCAATCCAGGTCTGACATTTGGAGAAACATATACTAGACCAGTTACACTTTGCTATCAAACCGAAGATAGAATAATTGATGGATTGGAGGTTGGAAAGACCAGAGTTCTTTATGAACCTTTTGTTCAACCAACTACAAACATAATTAACAATCTGGGCGTAACTTCTTCAGTTGTATTCGTCGAAAGTGCAAAGACTTTCTTTGATGCCCAAAAAGAAAATACAACGGGAAATACGAATTATAAAAAAATTATTGTTACATCTCAGGATGCTGTCGCTGGTGCATCTGCAACTGCAGTTGTTTCTTCTGCAGGAACAATTACATCTTTTGTAATTAGTGATGGTGGTTATGGTTATACTTCAGCACCAGATGTGATTGTTTCAAATCCAGTTGGACTTGGATCAACATATAGAGCTTCTGGATCTGCAACTATAACAAACGGAGTTGTAACCTCAATCGGAGTTTCTGCAATCGGTTATGGTTATACTTCAACAAATCCACCACTTGTTTTAATTCAGTCACCAAAAGTTACAAAAGAAGAGATGTCTAATGTAACCTTTGAAGGAGATTTTGGAATCATCACTGGCATCAAAACAACATCAGTATCTGTAGCAACTACTGGATTAGTATTTGACTTCTTTATTCCACAAAACTCCTACTTGAGAGACTTGACTATTAATACAGTAGGTATTGCAACAACTGGAATCAGTGGAATACAGACTGGTTATTATTTTGTTGTCAAAAATTCTAATGTGGGTAATGGCGTTACTGCAAAAGATGCAAATGGTGATACGGTTGGGATTGGAACAACATGTTTAGATAACATCTATAATGCAGTTGCGGTTTCAATTGGACAAACTGCAGTTCCTGGAATTGGATTAACTTATGTTGCCCAGGTAACAGTAAGTCTTACTTCGTATAATAATCTGTCTGGTCTTGGTTTTAGTTCATTCTATGGCGAATATACTTGGGGTAGACTTTCTACATTAAGTAGAACTTTCCCAGAAACATTCACAAACTACAAAAATGGTCTTGCGGGTGTTTCAAGTTCACCAACAGTCCAAAGACTCTTGCCCTTAAAATACCGAGATTATACTACATAAATACATAAAAAACTCCAAAATGGCTGCTATTATAACAGATCAATTTAGAATATTGAGTGCTAAGAATTTTGTTTCTGTAGCAAGTTCTTCGAATAACTCATATTATGTTTTTGTTGGACTTCCAAATGCTACGGAATATAGTTCAACCTGGGATACAAATCCTCCAGCACCTAAGGATAATTTTAGCGAAGAAAATTCATATTGGGATACTGCAATCGCACTTAAAAAAATATCTACAGAAAATATTAAACAAGTAATTAGAAAAATAACTTGGACTTCTGGAACTACTTATGACATGTATAGACATGATATAAGTAGAACTAATACATCTAAGCCTTCGGGCGCAACTAGTTTATATGCAGCAAATTATTATGTGGTAAACTCGGATTATCGTGTTTACATTTGTTTACAGAACGGAACAAATCCAGAAAATCCAGAAGGGAGACCCTCTTTGGATGAACCAACATTCACCGATTTGGAACCAAGATCTGCTGGTACTAGTGGTGACGGTTATGTTTGGAAATATTTGTATACAATTTCTCCTAGCGATATCATCAAATTTGAAACTTCAAATTTTATCCCCGTACCAAAAGATTGGGAAACTAGTGATACAAATTCTGCGGTAAGAAATAATGCTGCAACCAGTGGGCAAATAAAAATCGTTACAATAACTAATCGTGGAGTTGGTATTGGGACAGCAAACACAACTTACACTAGAGTTCCGATTAAAGGTGATGGTATTGGAGCTGAAGCAACTATTATCGTCAACAATAATTCAAAAGTAGAATCAATTACTATTTCCAATGGAGGTTCTGGATACACTTATGGAACTGTGGATTTGGTTTCTGGAAATGTTCCAACAGGAACCACAAGGCCAGTTTTTGATGTAATTATTCCACCAAAAGGTGGTCATGGTGCAGATATCTATAGAGAACTTGGTGCTAACAGAGTTGTACTTTATGCAAGAATTGAAAATGATACACAAAATCCAGATTTTATCACTGGCAACCAAATTTCTAGAGTTGGTGTAATTGAAAACCCTTTAGTTTTCAATTCAAATTCGATTCTTACTGAAGATAAGGCAAGTGCTGTTTATGCATTAAAACTTGTTGGTACTGGATATAGTACTGCAACATTTACTGCGGACTCCTTAGTTACACAAACTGTTGGAGTAGCATCTACTGCTGTTGGTAGAGTTGTTTCATATGACCAAAACACTGGCGTTTTGAAATATTGGCAAGATAGAACTCTTGTTGGATTCAATAGTGATGGTACAAAAAATACTGCACCAATTTATGGTTTTAATATGAATAGATTTACATCTTCCCCTGGTGTTGGTGGTACAACTATAATTCAAGGTGGAAGTGCAAGTTTATCAATTGATGTCAATTATAATGGTATATCTACCTCAATAAATAGTAGGACATATTATTTTGGACAAAATTTTATTAGTGGTGTGTCCAATCCAGAAGTTCAAAAATATTCTGGAAACGTTATTCATGTAGATAATAGACCTTCCGTTACTAGATCGTCTAGTCAAAAAGAAGATATCAAGGTAATTTTGCAATTTTAAGAAATCATGCCAGAGTCAACCAATCTCAACGTTTCTCCATATTTTGATGATTTTGATTCTAATAAGAATTATTATAAGGTTTTATTCAAACCTGGATATCCAGTTCAGGCTAGAGAATTAACCACCTTACAATCTATTTTAAAAAATCAGATTGAACAGTTTGGTAATCATGTATTCAAGGAAGGATCCGTAGTAATTCCAGGTCAACTAAGTTATACAAATCAATATAAATTTGTAAAGATCGAAAATTCATATCTTGGTGTAGATGTAAGTGTTTATATTAATGATCTTGTAGGTAAAAAAATAACTGGTGATGAATCTAAAGTACAAGCACAAATTTTATATGTTTTACCAGAAAATCAATTAGATAACCAATATACAACTCTTTACGTAAATTATTTAGCTTCTGGTTTAAATGATCAGGAGGTATTTTCGGATAATGAAAAATTAACTTTAAACGAAAGTTATTCTAAAAATTCTGTTATTATTCAAAATGGTGAAGGATTTGCAAACACTACATCATCTGCTACTGGAAACGGTTCCGCTGCTATTCTCAGTAATGGAATTTATTTTTTACGTGGATATTTTGTTGAAGTATCAGATCAAATACTAGTTCTTGATGCATATGGAAATATTCCAAGTTATAAAGTAGGTTTTGATATTATTGAAGAAACGATCACTGCAGATGAAGATGATTCCTTAAATGATAATGCAAAGGGATTTTCTAACTATGCTGCCCCAGGAGCTGACAGATTTAAAATTACGGCAGTTTTAAGTAAAAAAGGATTAACTGAAACGACTGCAGAGAATTTTATCAGTTTATTGGAAGTAAGAAGTGGTGAATTAGTAAAGAATACAACAACAACATCTCAATATAATGTTCTTTCTACGGAACTTGCAAGAAGAACATCTGAAGAATCTGGTGACTATTATGTCAGACCATTTGATATTGTAGTAAAAGAAACTTTAAATGATAATCTTGGAAACAATGGAGTATTTCAGCAAGATCAATTAACATATAACAATCAAACTCCAAAAGAAAGTTTAGGCACTTATAAAATTGGTGCAGGAAAAGCGTATGTTAAAGGATATGAAGTAGAATCTTTATCTGCAAATTTCTTAGACTTTGAAAAGCCAAGAACGACAAAAACAATTACAGATGCAAGTCTTGCATACGTAACTGGTCCAACATTTACATTGAATAACGTTTTTGGTGCTCCAAATTTAAACCTTGGAAGTCCTTTCATTGTAAGTTTAAGAGATTCTAGAGTTGGTGTTGTTTCTGCTACTCTTCCAGGAAAAGAAATTGGATTAGCAAGAGTTTATGATTATGCATTAGAATCTGGATCTTACAATACCAATAACTTAAAATTAAATCAATGGGATATTTCTTTATTTGATATTGAAACATATACTGAGATTACACTTAATCAAAATGTAACTTTAACAACACCAGTCCACATTAAAGGAAAGTCAAGTGGCGCAACTGGATACCTCAGATTTGATGTTAACAACGCTGGTATTATTACTGCATATGGAGTAAAAGGTTCTTTTGCAGCTAATGAAAAATTTATTTTCAACGGAGTAGAAACAACAAGCAGAGTATCAACTGCAGTTACTGAGTACTCAATTCAAAATGTAGAGTCAATATCAAACGTCAGTACATCTTCAACATCATTTACTGCAGATATTGTACCAACAATTGCATATAATGTTGGACTTGCTTCAATTACTGCAATATCTTCAAGTGGTATTAGTAGTATTAGTTTAAATGTTGGCAACAGCAACTTTGCATTTACAAATAATGTAAAGGTTGGTGGATTAGTTAAGTATACTATTCCAGGGGCTACAGTTCCAACCTATAACACTGTTGTAACAGTATCCCAAAACTCTATTGTAGTTACTGGAGTTACAACGGTAACTGGAATTTGTGAAGGTTCTCCTCCTGCAACAGCAAATTCTGTAAGTGATCTTGCGATCTTGGGCTCATCTTTCCAAACTTCTACCGACAACACGTTATATACAAAACTTCCAAAGAACTTCATTAGTTCCGTAGATTTAACAGATTCTAACCTTACAATTAAGAAAGAATTTGCAGTTACAATTTCGAGCAACCAATCAAATACATTAGTTGCTGATGCAAATGAAACTTTCTTACCATTTGACGAAGAGAGATATGTATTGGTAAGATCTGATGGTACATTTGAAACTTTACGTGCAGATAAATTTTCATTTGATGCAACAGGATCTCAATTGACAATTTACGGATTGGGATCAAATGATAGTGGAGCAAGACTTATTGCAACTTTACGTAAGATCAAAGTTAAGGCCAAAGCCAAAAACAAAAACAGAATTAAAACTTTAATTATCGATAAGTCGAAATACGAACATTCTGGTATTGGATCAACCACTATTAATGATGGATTGACCTTTGGAACATTCCCCTATGGAACAAGAGTTCAGGATGAGGAGATTTGTTTAAATGTTCCGGATGTAACAAAACTTTATGGTGTTTTTGAATCCACAACAACATCTGAAGCATCTTTAGCGGCGGTTACTTTCAGTTCATTAACGGGTCCAACAAATAAAACTAGTGATTTATTAATTGGAGAAAAGTTTACTGGACAAACTTCTGGTGCTGTTGCAATCTTTACAAATAAAGTAAATGATCTTCAAGTTAATTACATCTATTTGAATGATAAGTCATTCCAATCTGGCGAAGTTGTAAAATTTGAAGAAAGTGGAATTGATGCAACTATTTCGGCAATTACATTATCAGATAAAAATATCACATCAGATTTTACTTTGGATACTTCTCAGAAAAATACAATTTATGATTACTCTAGAGTTGTAAGAAATCCTGTATCAAAAGAACCAGCAAAACAAATCAAAATTGTTTTTGAGTCTGCAAGTTTTGCATCTTCAGATCTTGGAGACATTACAACTGTAAATTCCTATACCGATTATGACTACTGTGATATTGCGCCAGTAGAAGGAAAGGTTGCAAATAGTGATATCATAGATATTCGACCAAGAGTATCTGAATATACAGTTGCTGCAGGATCTCGCTCACCATTCGAATTTTTATCAAGAACTTTTTCTGATGCTCAAAATTGTGGCAGAAATATTCTTGCATCCGATGAATCTATCTTACTTTCATTTGATTATTATCTTGGAAGAATTGATAGAATTTTCTTAACAAAAAATGGTGGATTACAACTCCTCAAAGGAGATCCTTCAGAAACTCCAAGACCACCAAAATCTTTAGATGATGCTCTTGAAATTGGATCAGTATCTCTTCCACCATATCTGTGTGACGTAAATAAAGCATCTGTGAGCTTAATTGCTCATAAGAGATATCAAATGAGTGATATTTCTAGACTTGAGGATAGAATTAAAAATCTTGAATCATACACCACATTAAATCTTTTAGAAGCAAATACACAATCCTTAAGTATTAAAGATATTAATGGATTGGATAGATTTAAATCAGGTTTCTTTGTAGATAATTTTAGAACAACTAATTTCCAAAATAAAACTACAACAATTAAAAACTCAATTGATCAGGAAAACCAGGAATTAAGACCATCACCATATGTAACAGAAGTTGATTTATTACTTGGATCAAAATCTTTGGTTGGAATTGGATCTTCTGTAAATCCAAATGCTGATGTAAGATTTGTTACCGATTTAATTGGAAATAATGTAAGAAGAACTGGTCAGGTTGTTACATTAGACTATACTGAAGCTTCTTTCATAATTCAACCATATGCTACAAGAATTGAAAATGTAACTCCATATCTTGTAACAAACTATGAAGGTACAATTTCTCTGACACCTTCATCAGATGTTTGGACTGATCAGGTTAGAATAGCACCAAGAACAATTACTCAGGATAATTTCACTGCAACACAACAGCAGTTAGCATCTCAAGGATTTGACCCACAAACAGGTCTTGGGCCCGTCAATTGGGGTGCATGGGAAACAACATGGACTGGTCAATCCACTTCACAAAGAGTTGAAAACGCTGGTGATACTACCACTACATTTACTACTACAACAACCACCGAAGATCAAAGAAGAACTGGAACACAATTAAGACTTACTGAACAAGTAACAACAACTTCTCAAGGAGATTCTTTAATATCTTCTGAGCTCGTTACATTTATGAGATCAAGAAACGTTGAGTTTGTCGCTAAACGTTTTAGACCATACACTCAAGTATACGCTTTCTTTGATGGTGAAGATGTAAATTCATTCATTGTTCCTAAGCTTCTTGAAATTTCAATGGTATCTGGTATTTTCCAAGTTGGAGAAACCGTAGTTGGAACATTTGCAACCTCGGCAATAAATCAGAATACCACTCCAGGATCTACCCCAACTGAGATTTCATTTAGAGTTGCGACAGCAAATCATAAATATGGTCCATTTAATGCACCAACGGATGTTTATACAAATAATCCATATGATCAACAAGCAACTGGAACATTAACTTCGGTTTATTCTGCAACTTCAACCCTTCTTAACGTAGATATTGCAAGTCTTTCTGAACAAGTTCAGGGACAATTCTCTGGAAGAGTTTTACCTGGATTAAAATTAAAAGGACAAACAAGTGGTGCTGAAGCTACGATTTCAAATGTAAGATTGGTTTCTGATAATCTTGGAACAATCATTGGTTCATATTTAATTCCAAATCCAAATGTACCTACAAATCCAACGTTTGAAACTGGAATTAAAACATTTAAATTAACGAATGATAGAACAAATTCATTAATACCTGGATCAGTATATACCGAAGGTGAAGTTAATTATTATGCACAAGGTCTTTTAAATAATGTTCAAGAAACTATCACTTCTGTCAGAAGTCCTCAGTTCACATCAACAACGTTATCTGATACTAGATCTCAATCAAATTCTACAACATCTTCAAGTTCAACAAGAGTACAACCAGTATTCATTACAAATACCATAGTAGTTCAAGCTCCAGCTCCACGGCGAGATCCACTAGCACAATCATTCAATCTTCCTGCAGGAAATGGGTTATTTGTAACCAAAATTGATTTGTATTTTGCTGCAAAGGATGACGTATTGCCAGTTACAGTTCAACTCCGTCCAATGTCTCTTGGATTACCTACCGAAACAGTGTATCCATTCAGTGAAGTAAGCATTGATCCAAAGGATGTTAATATCTCTGATGATGGTAGTGTTAAAACAACCGTTACATTCCCATCACCAGTATATCTTAAGGGTGGAGAAGAACATGCAGTTATTCTTCTTTCAGAATCAACTTCATATCAAGTTTGGATTTCTAGACTTGGTGAAGTTGATAGAACCACTGCAGGTTTACCAGAATCGCAACAGATTTTTGTAACTGAGCAACCACTTCTGGGATCATTGTTTAAATCACAAAATGCCTCGACTTGGACACCAAGCCAGTATGAGGATCTTAAGTTTAGTCTATATCAAGCAGTATTTACCGATCAAACTGGAGATATTAACTTCTATAATCCACAATTGAGTATTGGTAATAAGCAAATTGCCAATCTTTTAGTCAATCCAATTGACATGAACTCAAGAAAAGTTCGTGTTGGTCTTGGAATAACAGTAACAAGTGCAGACTTTATTGTTGGTACAACTGTTGGACAATTAAATTCTAATGCTACTGGCAATTATGTTGGAGCTGCTGGATCTGCAACAGGAAATCTAACGATTACAAATGCTGGTATTGGATATTCTGATGGATCATTTAACAATGTTTCTCTGACTAATGTAACTGGATCTGGTGTGAATGCAACGGCAAACATTACGATCTCAAGTAATGTTGCGGTAGCAGCAACAATTAACGCTGGTGGATCCGGATATCGTGTTGGTGATGTTCTCAGTATCTCTAGTCTTGGTGGTAGCACTCTCGGATCCAATTTAAGACTTTCTATTCCACAAATTACAGGAATTAAAGAAATCATCTTAGATAATGTTCAGGGCACATTTACAACAGGAACTGGAAGCACCATCACTTATGTTGCAACTGGTGTTGGAGTTACAAGTTTGAATGGTGGCGGAGTAACAGCAAGTTATGTTACTGTTGACTCTGAGCCATCTGATGGTTTGCATATCAAAGTAAATCATAAGAATCATGGTATGTACGCACTAAACAACAACGTTGTCATCTCTGGCGTATATTCAGATTCTACTCCAACTACTTTAAACACCGCATACGCAAAAGAAAGTTCTGGAAATATTATTCTTACAAATGCAAGTGGATTTGAAACATTTGAAAATGTAAGTGTTGCATCGACTAACCCAGGTTATATTCAAATTGAAGATGAAATCATTGCTTATGAAGGAGTCGTTGGCAATACTCTTACTGGTATTACTAGACAAATTGATCAGACAAAATCGTTTACATATGGTGCAGGAACTCCAGTATTTAAATATGAGTTAAATGGCATTTCTCTGAGAAGAATCAATAAAACACATACGCTTCAAGATGTTGGTTTCTCATCAACAAGAACTTATGATTTAGATTACTATTATCTTAAAATTGATACAAGTTCTGCAGGAAATGCTGCATCTCTTCCACAAGGACAAGTTGATAGAAGTGTGGCTACATCATTCCCACCACTTTATATTGATCAAACAAAATCTGCTGGTGGACCAAATGTATATGCAACACAAAACATTCCTTATTCTATCATTAGACCTAACCTCCAGATCATGAACTTACTGGCAACTACAGTTTCTGCTTCAATCAGATCTGTAACTGGATCCAGTGTTGATGGTACAGAGGAGTCATACATGGATGCTGGTTATGAACCAATTGTATTAACCTCAAACAATTACTTATCTTCACCAAGAATAGTTGCCGCATCTGTAAATGAATCTTCTGCATTAACAACTCTTCCCGGAAATAAATCATTCACAATGAATGTGAAGATGAGTACAATTGATCGTAATGTTTCTCCAATGATTGATCTTGATAGAGTATCTGCAATCTTTATCAATAATAGAGTTAATAGTCCAATTGATGACTATGCAACAGACTTTAGAGTTTCTACACTTCAAGACGATCCATCTGGATTTGTCTATGCATCAAACCCAATCACACTCGAAGTTCCAGCATCTTCTCTGAAAGTAATTGTAAGTGCGTATGTGAATAGAGATAGTGATCTGAGAGCATTATATGCGATTATGAAAGATCCTACAGAAAATGCCATTTACTATCCATTCCCAGGATGGAATAATTTAGATAGTTTGGGTAACGTAATTGATGTTGCTAATAATGATGGATTATCTGATATTAAGATTGCAAAAACTGACAATCTTGCTAATCTGAGTCAGAATCTTGATTACAAGGAGTATACATTCACAGCAAATAACCTGACCGATTTTAGATATTTTAGCATCAAACTTATTGGTTCTTCATCTGATATGGCTCATCCACCAAGATTAAAAGATCTTAGAGTCATTGCTCTTGCGTGATTATGAATACAAAATTTTCTAAAGTTGAAGGTTATACTAGTTTAGTTCGTGATAATTCTACGAATGCAATTTTAAATACCAATATGAGCGATTATCAAAACTATAAAAATTTAAAATCCGTAAAGGAATCTGAAGGACAAAAACTTCAGAGACTTGAAGATGATATGAATGCATTGAAAGATGATATTGACGAAATTAAAAATCTTTTGAGGGTTTTGACCTATGGATCCAAATAACATTCAACTTACAAATTTGAATAAATCTTTTGAATATGAAAAGGTTGCTCGTGATATAGATAGTATAAGCGATATTCATGAACTAAGAAATCTCGCTAAATCGTTTATAAAGTTATATCTCAAGCAAGAAGAAGTTTTATCCGAACTCAAATGGCCCAACCCAGCACAAGACAAGAACTGATTGATTACTGCAAAAGAAAACTGGGATATCCAGTTTTAGAAATCAACGTTGCTGATGAGCAAATAGAAGATCTTGTTGATGATGCGGTTCAGTATTTTCAAGAAAGACACTTTGATGGTGTTTATCAAACATACATGAAGTATCAGATTACTCAAGATGATATTGATAGGGGTAGAGCTAGAGGGGGTAGTTCTGGATCTGTTGGGATTACAACAACAACAGTAACAGAAACTTTGGGAAACAGCACTTCATTTAAATTTGAAGAAAATGGAAATTATTTGCCAGTTCCACCATCAGTAATTGGTGTTAATAAAATTTATAAATTTGATGGCACTAATAGCATTACTCACAATATGTTTAGTGTCAAATATCAGTTATTCTTAAATGATATTTACTATTGGGGCACCACTGAACTTTTAACCTATGCTATGGTTAAAACTTATCTGGAAGATATTGATTTCTTATTAACGACTGAGAAGCAAATTAGATTTAATAAGAGACAAGATAGATTGTATATTGATATTGATTGGGGAAGTGCTGCTGTCGGAAATTATATCATCATCGATTGTTTTAGAACATTAGATCCTAATGATTATTCAAGAGTTTGGAATGACTCTTTCTTAAAACCATATTTGACCGCATTAATTAAACGACAGTGGGGTCAGAACATGATGAAATTCACTGGTGTTAAACTTCCTGGTGGAGTCGAATTAAATGGTAGACAGATGTATGAAGATGCTCAAAGAGAAATTGATTTGATTATGGAAAGAATGTCTAATACTTACGAATTACCACCATTAGACATGATTGGATAATATGCTTAATCCATTTTTTCTTCAAGGATCTAAAACCGAACAATCGTTAATTCAAGATTTAATTAACGAACAACTTCGCATGTATGGAGTTGAAATATATTATATCCCCAGAAGTTATATTACAAAAAAGAGTGTCATAAGAGAAGTCATTGAATCAAAATTTAATCAAGCACTTCCAATTGAAGCTTATGTCAATACTTATGATGGATATGAGGGACAGGGAACAATACTTTCCAAATTTGGTATCCAACCACTAACAGATTTGACAGTTACAATTTCAAGAGAAAGATTTGAAACTTATATTACACCATTAATAAGAGATAAACCCAACGTTGAACTATCTACACGACCAAAAGAAGGAGACTTAATTTGGTTTCCTCTTGGAGATAGATTGTTTGAGATCAAATTTGTAGAACATGAACAACCTTTCTATCAATTACAAAAAACTTATGTCTATGAGTTGAAATGTGAACTCTTTAGATATGAGGATGAAGAACTCAATACTGATGTTGATGAAATTGATGATAATATTCTCAATGATGGATATACGCAAACATTAAAGTTGGTTGGAGTTGGAACTACAGCAACTGCAATTACTGGAATACTTAATGGTGCTGTACGCTTAATTACTGTTACAAACCGAGGACGTGGTTACACTTCTCTTCCTCAGGTTGCAATTTCTTCTGCACCATCTGGTGGATTAACAGCAGTTGGTGTCGCAACATTCATTGATACTATTGTCGATTGTAACGGAACAATATCAAATAAAATTCAAGGAGTTGAACTTATAAATCCCGGATATGGATATACTGTTGCTCCTGGTGTTGTATTTGTTGGTGGAGGTGGTGCTGGTGCAGCAGCAACGGCAGCAATTGGTAATGGGGTTGTTGGGGTAATCACAGTGACAAGTGGCGGCGGTGGATATGCAACTCCACCAATCGTTACTATTCCTGCGGCACCAGCTGGCGGTATTAATGCTACAGCAAGAGCATATATCAATACTGTTGGTGTTGTAACTTCAATTAGAATTATAAATGCCGGTGCTGGATATACTGTTGCACCCACTATTACTATTGCAACACCAGCATCATCTGGTGTTGGCACTTATATTCATGGAGAAATTGTTACGGGAAGTATTAGTGGAACAACCGCATTAGTTAAATCTTGGAATGCCCCCACAGGAGAACTTAATGTTTATAAGATAAATGGAAACTTTGTCAATGGTGATGTTATAACTGGAGCCGGGTCATCTGCAGCATATAAATTGAGAACGTATTCTACTGATGATAACGTTGATAGATACGCTCAAAATGATGCTATTGAGTTCGAAGCAGACCAAATTGTAGACTTTTCTGAGTCAAATCCATTTGGAACTCCTTAATTAAATATTTTTATTTGTTAAATAGATTATATAAGCAATTGCTAACATGTTTGAATATTTTTATCACGAAATATTGAGGAGTACAATTGTAGCGTTTGGTACTCTGTTCAATGATATTTCAATCAAACACACAAATGATTCTGATAATGTAACCAGTATAATTAAGGTTCCATTAGCTTATGGACCCACTCAGAAATTTTTAGCAAGACTGGAACAAGTCCCCGATCTTAACAAACCAGTTCAAATTTCTTTACCAAGAATGTCATTTGAATTTACTGGTTTAACTTATGATCCTTCTAGAAAAGTTACAACGACTCAGACATTTCTTTCTGGTTTAGCTTCGGATACAACTAAACCAAGAAAAACTTATATGCCAGTTCCATATAATATGAGTTTTGAGTTAGCAATCTATACAAAATTAAATGATGATATGCTTCAAATTGTGGAACAAATTTTGCCATATTTTCAACCAGCATATACATTATCAGTTGATCTAGTAAGAACGATTGGAGAGAAAAGAGATATTCCAGTTGTCTTTGAAGGAATAACGATGAGAGATGAATATGAAGGTGATTTTAATACTAGAAGATCTTTATACTATACTCTTAGATTTACTGCCAAAACATACTTGTTTGGCCCAGTTGCAGATATATCCAAAGATATTATCAAAAAAGTTACTATCGGATATATTGGTGGAGATCAATCTTCAAGTCCATCAAGAGATCTTTCTTATAGTGTTGAACCTCGTGCAACTAAGAACTATACTGGTACTGTAACAACTAATCTTGCACAAGATATTGATGCATTATCAACTACTAATTTTATAGATGTTGTTGATGCATCATCCATTTCTGCAGCAACATATATTGTAATTGATAGTGAAGAAATGTATGTAGAATCAATATCTGGAAACACACTCAAAGTTACAAGAGGATCTGATAACACAGTTATTGCACCTCATGTGAACGGTTCTGCAGTTAAGAAAATTACGACTGCAGATAATGCATTGATACAACTTGGCGACGATTTTGGATTTAGTGGATCATGAAAATGACAAAGAAATTCGACAAATTAAACGAGACTTTTGATATTTCTGGAGAAATAGTCGAATCAAAGTCGGAAACTGTCGAGACAAAAATCGAATCAATTTCATCTTCGGTTGAAGATATTAAAAAAGACTATGAATACACTAGAGGAAATTTGTATTCTATTATTGAGAAAGGACAAGAAGCGATCAACGGCATTTTAGAACTTGCACAAGAAAGTGAAATGCCTAGAGCTTATGAAGTTGCTGGTCAATTAATTAAAAATGTTTCGGATGCAACTGATAAGTTAATGGATCTCCAAAAGAAACTTAAAGATATTGAAGAGACCAAACAAGTTCGTGGTCCAACAAATGTTACAAATGCACTGTTTGTCGGATCAACTGCAGAACTTTCCAAACTTTTAAAGGATGGATTGGGATCGGATAATAAATAGTTAAAAAAGTACCATGGCAGTACCAGCAGTAAATATAGTAATCGAAAAGGGTGCAGATTACTTTGCAACATTTACTATTACCAATCCAGATGGAACTCCATATAATTTGACTGATACAAGTGCATTATCTACATTACGAAAATTTCCAGAAGCAACAACGGGAATTTCCACATTTTCATCTTCATTAGTTGTAGCAACTGGAAAGGTGACAATATCGATGGGAAATAGTGTGACAAGTGAATTGGATATGGGTCGTTATTATTACAATATTGTGATAACAAATAATAATACCAGCAAAAAAACAAGAGTTATTGAGGGAATGGCACTCGTTACATAAATATTTTTAAATAGCGAGTATTCCTATGGCAGATTATTCTGTTAGTATGGATGGTGCAAATTCATTCACGGTATCTGTAGAGAGGACTATTGTGGCTGATAGACTTTCAGATCTCAGCGATGTTAGTGCAACTGATCTGGGTAATAAAGATCAATATGTTTTGGTTTATGATGCATCAACACAAAAATATAAACTTGTTAATCCAGATGTCGTTTTAAACTCGGCCGCTTCAACTGAAACCAATCAACCAGGACTTGTCGGTTATGCTACAGCATTTCTTAATCGTATGGATATTGATCTTGATAATAAAATTGATTTGGACGCTGGAACATTTTAAAACTAAATAAAATAAGTAAAATACAAAATAACTATGGTTGCGCCAGTTATTCAGTTTAAGAGAGGATTATTAGCTAATCTTCCTGGGTTGCAAGCCGGAGAACCCGGATTTACAACTGATAGTTATGATTTATACGTTGGTTTAACTTCAGATACTGCAACCAATAAGTTTGTTGGTTCTCATAGATATTGGACTAAGGGAACTTCAACAACTGGTAGTGGTGTTAATCTTGTAGAAGCATCTGATAATGGTTCAAGTTTTATAACTCTTGCATCTCCTGCTTCTCTTGCTGGGATTGTTACTTATTATCTCCCAGGATCTCAAGGAAGTGCCGGTTATGTTCTGTCAAATGATGGTGCAGGTAATTTAAGTTGGACAGACCCAGCATCAAGTGCATCTTTTAGCGGTATAGTAAACTTTACTGATACGACAGATAACGAACTTGGAAATGCTAACAGTGGTTCAGTGCAAATTGATGGTGGTCTTGGAGTTAATAAGAATGTAACAATTGGTCAAAATTTAAATGTACAAGGATATTCCGAATTTGTTGGTGTTGTAACTTTCCGTGGAGGAACAATTGGTCTTGGAGATACAGAGGGAGATAATGTTGTAGTCGGTGGAGAATTTGCATCTGGATTAATTCCGACAACCGATGATACTTATACCATTGGAAATGCATCCAAAAAATGGAAATCTGGTTCATTTGCCGGAATTGTAACGGCAAATTCTTTTAGTCCAAGCAGTGGATATTATAAGTCTGCAAATGGAACCAATGCATTTTTTGTTTATGATAACAGTGGAAACGTAGCGTTCCAGGGCACTATTGGTGCAAGTCAAATTAATAATTCTGGAGGAAATAAAGTTATTGGATTTGCCGGAACAAATGCTACTTTTGAGAATAATCTATATGTTTCTGGTATAACCACTTCTGCTGGCGGATTTTCTGGCAATTTAACTGGTAACTTAACTGGTGAAGTTGATGCCGCTGCTTTTGATACAAATCCATCAGGGGTTGTAGTTACTGGCGTAGTTACCGCAACAACTGGAAGTATTAGCGGTAATTTAACCATTGGTGGAGACTTATTTGTTAACGGATCAACAACGCAAGTCAATACTCAAACATTGACTGTTGAAGATGCTCTGATTGAAGTTGGTCTTGTAAATGGTTCTGCACCATCAACAGATCTTGATCTTGATCTTGGTTTACTTTTAAACTATTTTGACGGATCTGCTAAAAAGGCAGCTGTTTATTGGGATGATAGTGCATCAAGAATTGTTCTTGCTTCACAAGTTTCAGAATCTTCTGGTGTATTATCTGCTTCTGGATATGCAAGTGTAGAAATTGGATCACTCTATGTTAACGATTGTGCTGGATCTTCACAAGTAATTTCTTGCACTGGTTCTACAAGAAATCTTATCAATATAACTATCGACTGCGGAACTTTCTGATTTTAAATAATGGCAACTGAAAATGATTTGAAGTATCTTTTGAATACTTATCAAAAAAAGACAATGGATTTATTTACACAACTTGTTGTTGCAGAAACTAAACTGGAACAAGCACTTACAAAAATAGTTGAGTTAGAGGAAAAAATTAAAAAATATGAACTAGATTTTCAAAATACTGAAAATTCAGAACATTATAATTGAATAAATATACTTAATGACTAATAGATATGCCGATATATATCGGCATCTACGGTACATACCGAACATGTGGAGGTTGAATGGCAAATCCGAATATTAGAATAAAACGGTCTTCCGTTCCTGGGAAAAGACCAACAGTTGCTGATTTGCAACTGGGGGAACTTGGCCTTAATACTTTCGATGCAGAACTTTATACCCGTAGAGAAAGAACGGGTATTGGTACTGACATCGTATCATTGGGCATTGGCGCAACAGTAACCAATGTTTTATATGTAACTGTTGACGGAAGTGATGATAATACTGGAAAAAAACTAGGAGATGCAAAAGCAACTATCGCTGCTGCAGTGGCAATTGCATCTACCGGTACGGTTATTAAAGTGTCACCAGGAAATTATATTGAAAATAATCCAATAAATCTTCCGGAGCAAGTGAGTATTGTTGGGAGTAGTTTAAGAGAAGTATCAATATCTCCACAAAATACATCTGATGATTTATTTTATGTTACGAATGGTAATTATATTGCAGAAATGTCATTTACTGGTGCCGCGAGTACTGCAGCAGTAATTGCATTTAATCCTGCTGGTGCTGGTAATATAACTCAATCTCCATATATTCAAAACTGTACCAATTTTATTCCAAATAGTATTGGAATGCGCGTAAATGGTAACCATGCATCTGGTAATTTAAAAAGCATGGTTTTAGACTCTTATACTCAATATAATCAGGGTGGTATAGGAGTTTCAATTACAAATGGTGGTTATGCTCAATTAGTGTCATTATTCACTATTTGTGATGACATTGCAGTTTATTGTGGATCTGGTGGAGCATGTGATTTAACAAACTCAAATTCATCTTTTGGGAATTATGGTTTAGTTGCAGATGGTGTAAGTAATACTGTGTTGACGGGAATTGTTACATCAAATGCCGATGCCGGAGAAACATCATTTACAATTTCTGGTGTCGGTACAACAAGGTTATTTGATGGTCAAGTAGTTTATTTTGAAAAATTATATTATGAAGTTGAAACTGTATCGATAACAAATTATGGATCGGGTTATTTTAATGCTCCAACAATTACAATCAGCGATCCAGAAACTCCATGGGGAATTACAGCTCAAGCGACCGCAGACATTTCAAGTGGATCTCTTAATGAAATAAATTTAATTTCAAGCGGAAGAGGATTTGAAACTGCCCCAACAGTCACAGTATCCGCACCTGATGTTGGAATTAATACTGCCACAATAGCACTAACAGTTAAACCAAAATATTATGCAATTGAAAGATGCACTTTACCTCATGCGGGAATATGTACATTTACAATTGCGGAACAATTACCTTATGCTGTTGGAGTTGGAACAACCGTTCCAATATTTAAGCAGAGTAGAATTCTTGCATCTGGTCACGCATTCGAATATATTGGTTCGGGAACTGATATTAGTTCTGCTCTCCCTGCTCAAGGTGGTGTTGCAATTCAAGCAAATGAAGTTGATATGAGAAATGGTGGATTGGTTGTATACACAAGCACGGATCAATCTGGAAACTTTAGAATTGGTGATGGTGTAGTCATCAATCAAAATACTGGAACAGTATATGGTAATTTTTATCAGAAGAGTGTTCTTGCAAACGTAACACCTTACATCTTAGCACTAGGAGGTTAATTTAAAGTCATGGCATTAGCATTAAACGTATTTAAAACAGTTACTCAAGTTGTACCGACAAGCACTGTTGGAATTTATACAGCTCCAATTGGATATGCTGGAGTTGTACTTTTAGCACAAGTTGCAAACACAAGCACTCAACCAGAAACCGTAACTTTTTCTCACAAAAGAACCGTAGCTGGAACTGCTGTTACTACAGAAATTGTAAAAGATTTTACAATTCCAGCAAATGACGCTGCAAGTTTTCTTGATGGAAAATTGGTATTAGAATCTAATGATGTATTGCAAATATCTGGAAGCAATGGAACTAATTTGAAATTTACAGTAAGTGTGATTGAAACACTGAAGTGATGGGAGAGTGAAATAAGAAATGGCAAAACTTATTAGTGGAAGATTACCAAAATTAAATGTAGGAATATCATCTTCCATATCCGCTTTAAATGTAACTGGTGGCGTAAACATTGTTGGTATTACCACTGTTACATCAATTAGCTCTGGTTCTACAACTGGTCAGAGTGGGCAATATTTACAATCCACTGGTATTGGAGTTACTTGGGCATCCGGTAGTGTTTTAAGAAATACTTCTTCTACGGTTGCGATCGCAAATACAGATACTTTTACCTTAAACTATACTGTAGGATTTTTAGATGTATTTGTAAATGGTGTTAAATTGGCACCATCAGACTTTACAGCTGCAAATGGAACATCTGTTATTTTTAATGAATCAACATATGGTGGAGAAATTGTAGATTTTCATGCATACAATACTCCATCAACAGGAGTTTCTCCAAACGTTTTGCATAATCCACCAACTTCTTCAAACTCAAATGGATTAGCAGGTCAAATGTCATATGACTCAGATTTTCTTTATATTTGTATTGCGACAAACAGTTGGAAGAGGGTTTCATTAAGCAGTTTCTAAATATATCTGAAGCCTAGTGCGACGGCACGAGGATGGCTTTTTAGATCTAAAAAACCCCCATCCGCTAAAAGGAGACAATGGCATTTAATAGAGAACTATCACAATTTGCGTCATTTTTGGAGCTGGACGCAAGTTCGAGATATATTGGAATTACTTCCAACTCAGCTTCAACAAAAGTTGGTATTGGTACAGCACTTCCAGATTCAAAGTTTGTAGTTGTTGGTGATGCCAGAATTACTGGTATTGTTACTGCTGCTAATTTTAAAGTATCTGGAGAAGGAAGTTTTCAGGGTCCTTTAACAGGAAACGTAACTGGAAACTTAACTGGTGAAGTTAACGCTGCTGCATTTGATACCAATGCTTCTGGTGTAATCGTAACTGGTGTTGCTACCGCTACTTCATTCTCTGGATCTTTAAGTGGAAATGCAAGTTCAGCAACTGCATTACAAACTTCAAGAACTTTCAGTATTTCTGGAGATGCAACAGCTGCTGCAGTTTCATTTGATGGCACTGCAAACGTTGGTCTTGCACTTACTCTGGCAAATACTGCGGTTACCGCTGGTTCTTATGGTTCATCTACTCAGATTCCAACATTTACTGTTGATTCGAAGGGTCGTTTAACTGCTGCTGGTACAGCTGCGGTTGGCACTGCACTTACTGTTGCTGGTAATAGTGGTTCAGAAAATATTAATCTTTTGACAGAAACTCTGTCAATCGTAGGTGCTGCTGGTAGTGTTGCTACATCTGCAGCAAGCAATACAATTACTGTTGATCTCGTAAACACTGCAGTTACTCCAGGTTCTTACGGTTCATCGACTCAAATCCCAACATTTACTGTTGATGCAAAAGGTCGTTTAACTGCTGCTGGTACAGCTTCAGTTGGTACTGCTTTAACAGTTGCTGGTGATTCTGGTTCAGAAAATATTAATTTACTTTCAGAAACCTTGACGGTTGCTGGTGGTACAAACTTAACTTCTTCAGCTGCTTCAAACACAGTTACAATTAATCTTGATCCTTCGATTGATCTCACTAGTGTTAAGGCAAGTGGAATTATTACCGCTGCTCAGTTTGTAACTGGTGCTTCGGGTCAAGCGATTGGTATTAATACAAGCACAATTTCTGGTCCTGCAGAAATTATCATTGACCCTGCTGGTGTTGGTGATAATACTGGTGCTGTAAGAATTAAGGGTGACCTGTTTGTTGATGGTGTTCAGACCGTCATCAATTCCACAACAATTGAACTTGCAGATTTCATCGTTGGTATTGCTTCTACAGCAACAACTGATGCACTTGCAGATGGTGCTGGTATTAAAATTGGTCCAAATAATACCTTAACCTATGATAATGCAAATACATCTCTGAAGTCTAGTGAAAACTTTAATCTTGCTTCAGGCAAAACATATAAGATTAATGGTGTTGATGTCTTAAGTGCAACTTCACTTTCAATCACTAACGTTAATGCCTCTGGTGTTGTAACAGCTACTAGTGGTTTCTCCGGAAACTTAACAGGCAATGTAACTGGTAATGTAACAGGAAACTTAACTGGTGAAGTTAACGCTGCTGCATTTGATACCAATGCTTCTGGTGTAGTTGTAACTGGTGTTGCTACCGCTACTTCATTCTCTGGTCCTCTGACTGGAAACGTAACTGGAAACGTAACTGGTAACTTAACTGGTGAAGTCAATGCTGCTGCATTTGATACAAATGCTTCTGGTGTAATCGTAACTGGTGTTACTACTTCAACAAGTTTTAGTGGTCCTCTGACTGGTAACGTCACAGGTAACTTAACTGGTGAAGTTAATGCTGCTTCGTTTGACACTAATGCATCTGGTGTAATCGTAACTGGTGTTGCTACCGCTACTTCATTCTCTGGTCCCTTAACAGGTAATGTAACTGGTAATGTAACTGGTAACGTTACAGGTAACTCAAGTACAGCATCTGCTCTGCAGACCGCTAGAACAATTGCTATTACTGGAGATGTAGCTGGATCTGTCTCATTTGATGGATCGTCTAATGTTTCGATTGCCGCTACAATTCAGGCAAATAGTGTTGCACTAGGTTCTGACACAACGGGTAACTATGTTGCTACTGTTGCTGATGCTGGTTCATCAGATATCGTTGTTTCAGGTTCTGGTTCGGAAACTGCAGCTGTTACTCTTGGATTATCAACCACTGGTGTTGTTGCTGGATCCTATGGTTCATCTACAGCTATTCCTACATTTACGGTTGATTCAAGAGGTCGTTTAACTGCTGCTGGTACAGCGTCAGTTGGTGCTGCTTTAACAGTCACTGGAGATTCTGGTTCGGAAACCATTAATTTCTTGAACGAAACATTATCAATTTCTGGTGGCACAAACCTGACTTCTTCAGCTGCATCAAATGCTGTAACAATTAATCTCGATCAAAATATTTCGTTGACAAGCGTTGTTGCTTCTGGTGTAGTAACTGCTACTGGTGGTTTCTCTGGTAATTTAACAGGTGAAGTCAATGCTGCTTCATTTGATACTAACGCTTCTGGTGTAGTTGTAACTGGTGTTGCAACCGCTACTTCATTTGTTGGACCTTTAACTGGAAACTTAACGGGTGAAGTCAATGCTACTTCATTTGATACTAACGCTTCTGGTGTAGTTGTAACTGGTGTTGCAACCGCTACTTCATTTGTTGGACCTTTAACTGGAAACGTTACGGGTAATTCGAGCACAGCATCTGCTCTGCAGACCGCTAGAACAATTGCTATCACTGGTGACGTAGCAGGATCTGTCTCATTTGATGGATCGTCTAATGTTTCAATTGCCGCTACAATTCAACCAAATAGCGTTGCTCTTGGCGGAGACACAACAGGTAACTATGTTGCCACTGTTGCTGATGCTGGTTCATCAGATATCGTTGTTTCAGGTTCTGGCTCTGAAACCGCTGCAGTTACTCTTGGTTTATCAACAACTGGCGTCGTTGCTGGTTCTTATGGTTCATCTAGTGCAGTCCCAACATTTACCGTTGACTCAAGAGGTCGTTTAACTGCCGCTGGTACAGTTTCAGTTGGCACCGCTTTAACAGTTGCTGGTGATTCTGGTTCTGAAACTATCAATTTACTGTCTGAGACTTTAACAATCACAGGTGGTACAAACCTGACTTCTTCAGCTGCTTCTAATGCAGTTACTGTCAACTTAGATCCTAACATTTCACTGACAAGTGTTGTTGCTTCTGGTATTGTAACTGCTGCTCAGTTTGTAACTGGTGCTTCAGGTCAGGCAATTGGTATTAGTACCAATGTAATTTCTGGTCCAGATGTTATCACCATTGACCCTGCTGCTGTTGGAGACAACACTGGTGCGGTTAGAATTAAAGGTGATCTTTATGTTGATGGTGCTCAATTCGTTGTAAATTCTGGTACGATCGAATTAGCAGATTTCATTGTTGGTGTTGCTACAACTGCATCGACAAATGCTGTTCTTGATGGAGCCGGAATTGGAATTGGTTCTGCAAACGTTCGCAAAACCTTAACCTGGAATAATACATCAAACTCTCTGAAGTCAAGCGAAAACTTTGATCTTGCTTCTGGCAAATCCTACAAAATTAATGGTACTGAAGTTCTGAGTGCAACTTCACTTTCAATTACCAATATTAATGCTTCTGGTATTGGTACTATTCCAACTCTGAGTGGTACAACTGCCACCTATACAACTGGTAATTTAGGAACCCTTAATGCAACTACAGGCAACATTGTTACTGGAGTAGTTACGACTCTGAGTGGTACAACTGCCACATATACAAATCTGAATGGTACTACAGGAAATGTATCCACCCTTAATGCAACTACAGGTAACATTGTTACTGGAGTAGTTACAACGATCAGTGGTACAACTGCCACCTATACAACTGGTAATTTAGGAACCCTTAATGCAACTACAGGCAACATTGTTACTGGAGTAGTTACGACTCTGAGTGGTACAACTGCCACCTATACAACTGGTAATTTAGGAACCCTCAATGCAACTACAGGTAACATTGTTACTGGAGTAGTTACAACGATCAGTGGTACTAACGCAACTTATACGAGTGCAAACATCACCAACTTAAATGTTAGTGGTGTTACAACATCTTTATCAGCTAGAATTGGTTCATCTGGGGTTGGTATTGTAACGATCACTTCTGGTGGAATTAACGCCACAGGACTTGCCGTTACTGCATCATCGTTTAATGGTAATTTGGCATTGTCCAACATTACTGGTCTTGGTGCTAACGTTTCCACATTCTTAGCAACACCTTCATCGGCAAACTTGGCATCAGCCGTAACTGATGAAACTGGTTCTGGAGCACTTGTATTTGGCACCTCGCCAACAATTGCATCGCCAACAATTACTGGTACAGCATCAGTTGCTGCATTGACTGCAACTGGTTCAATTTCTGCAGTCAACATTAATTCCACTGGAATTGTAACTGCAACTTCATTTGTTGGTCCTCTTACTGGTAATGTAACTGGTAATGTGACTGGTAATGTAACTGGCAATCTTACTGGTAATGTAAATGCAACATCTGGAATTTCAACATTCAATAATATTGATATCAATGGAACTCTGACAGATGTTAACAATAGCACTGGAACTTCTGGTTATGTTCTGAAGAATGTTGGAACAGGTGTTTCATGGGCATCAATTACCGATTCTCTACCAACACTGAGAACAACTTCTGTTCAGACTGCAACTTCCGGTCAAACTTCATTCACAGTTAACTATACTGTAGGTTTCCTTGACGTATTCATTAATGGTGTTAAACTTGCTCCAAGTGAGTTTACTGCAAGCAATGGAACTGGAGTTACTCTGAATGAAGCTGCATTTGCAGGAGATGTTGTTGAATTCTATGCATACAATACTCTTTCCACTGGAGTTGGTTCAGTCAATAGTCTGAATGATCTTTCAGATGTTACTTTAACATCTTCTTCGAATGGTCAACTTCTTGTTTATAATGGTTCAGAGTGGATTAATTCAATTTCACTTGCATCGGGATTAAATGTAACTGGTGTTGTTACTGCAACCGATTTCAACTCAACTTCTGATAGAAACCTGAAGGATAACATCCGCGTAATTGAAAATGCATCTGAACTGGTTGGAAAACTGGAAGGTGTACACTTCACTTGGAAGTCAAGTGGTGCTGAAACTTGTGGTGTTGTTGCTCAACAAATTGAAGAACATCTGCCACAACTCGTACAAACAGGTGACACTCATAAGACCGTTAATTACAACGGACTCGTCGGTGTTCTGATCGCTGCTGTACGTGAGCAAGGTGAAATGATCGCTGCTCTCAAAGCAGAAATTGAAGAACTTAAAAAGTGATTAATCACTGAATAAGTTTATTGGGGCAGGCAACTGCCCCTTTTTTTATAAATAAAAAAAAGAATCGTTAATGTGAAAAAGCAAAAAAATGGGCTTTGCCCTGCGGGACAATACTATTGTTATACAAATAAGGAATGTAAACCAATTCCTGCTGGTTTTATGGTAGATCCTGAAGGTATGCTTCGTAAAGAAAACGGTTCTTCCATTAGTGAAGAAGGTCTTCATAAATGGTTTCAAAGCAAATCAAAAGATGGAAAGCCTGGTTGGGTTAATGTTGTAACTGGCGGCACTTGCGCTAGTGATGAACCAGGAGAAGGTGTTCCTAAATGCGTTTCTTCAGAAAAAAGAGCATCAATGACACCCGCAGAAAGACGCTCTGCAGCAAAAAGAAAAAAAGAAGCAGATCCCGGACAACAACAAAAAACTGGTGCTGCAAAACCAACCTATGTTTCAACCGATAGTCCAAAAAAGAAAATGAAAGAAGAAAAAGATCACGAGTATTCAATGGCTCGTTCAGAACTCTCTACTATCATGAATGCTGCCAAGCGCCTGAAAGCAAAGATGGGAAAAGGTGAGGGAGAAATTGAAGCATGGGTTCAATCAAAGATTACCAAAGCGGCAGATTATCTTGATGCTGCTGCCGATTATGTTGACAGTGGAGAGATGAATGAAGAGGCAGATAAAAAGGGTAAAAGTAGCGGTAAGAAAGATGCCTGCTATCATAAGGTAAAGGCAAGATATGATGTTTGGCCAAGCGCATATGCATCTGGTGCGTTAGTTAAATGTCGTAAAAAAGGCGCAGCTAACTGGGGAAATAAAAGTGAAGAATTATCTCCTATTGCACAAAAAATTCTTTCGGAATTAAACTTAGACGAAAAATGTTGGGATGGTTACAAGCAAGTTGGAATGAAAAAGAAAGGTAAAAAAGTTGTTCCAAATTGTGTTCCTGTTGGTGAAGAAAGTGAATGTGCTCACACTCAAGAGGGTAAAGATTGCCCCGTTCATGGTAAAGAAAAATGTCCTTCATCCATTGAGGAATCAGTTCGTCTTCCAGCAACCAACGGCAATATCATTTCAGTAATTATTTCTTGGCGTGGAAAAACATACATGAATAAGATGTTTTTTCCACAAGTCAATATGCCAAGTAGAAGAGAAATAACAGACCAAATTCAAAAAGTGTATCCTGGAGCAACAGTTCTTCAATATAATGTTGCAGGATTAGAGCCAGGACAACCATTGATTCAAGTTTATGATCGCCAAAAATCCAAGAATTATCTTTTAAATAATGGAACAATTGGTGAAGAAACAATCGAAGAAGTTGCTGCATGGCAACGTAAAGAAGGAAAGAATCAAAGTGGTGGACTCAATGAAAAGGGTCGTAAATCATATGAGCGTGAAAATCCTGGAAGCGACCTTAAGGCACCTTCAAAGAAGGTTGGAAATCCCCGCAGGGCATCATTCTGTGCAAGAATGAAAGGTATGAAAAAGAAACTAACTTCATCAAAAACTGCTAATGATCCCAATAGCAGAATCAATAAGTCCCTCAGAGCCTGGAATTGCTGATATGAAAACATTCAAAGAGTTTATAGAAGAAAGCATCAATATTTCAGGGGACTTCAATGGAACCTTGATTATTGATGGAAGTCAACAAGAACCACAAACTGAAGAGTTCTCCGCAGATATCGTTTATCGTGGAAACATTCATAGAATCTCTATGGTAACTGAAAATGGAATTCCTTCAAAAATTGAATTAACAGAATATCTTCAGGATGAATATCCAGGATCTATGGTTCACCATATATACGTAAAAGAAAATTTACAAAAATCGATTAAAGTTACGGATGATAAAAGATATCATCCAGCAAAATTAGATTGGGTTTGAGGTAAGTAATGGCACAGTGGAATAAGAATACACAAGATTATTTAAATCAGGAAAGAACACTTCATGAAGTTATCATGTGTGCCGATAGATACGGCAACATTGGAAACTGTGGTGTTGCTGGTACTGGGGCTGTAGGGGGAGATGCTTTTGGAAGGATGAGAATATCTCAACCTCTTACATTATTTGATTCATCTCACAGATATAGAGACAACAATCTTTGGGACAGTTTGATTGTAGGAACTGGTTCTACAGTTGGATTTGTAACTGCTCAAGGTTTAATCAATATTGGAATTGGAACTACAAGTGGCAACTCAGTTATTAGAGAAACGACAAAAGTATTTTCATATCAACCAGGCAAATCTTTGCTTGTTTTGAATACATTTGTTCCAGAGACTCCAAAAGAAAATCTAAGACAAAGAATTGGATATTTTGGTGCTGATAATGGAATGTATTTTGAGATTGATGGTACAACAGCATATTTTGTTGAGAGAAGTTTATCTACAGGAACTGAAACAAGAGTAGCACAGGAAGACTGGAATGTTGATAAGTTAGATGGTACTGGACCTTCTGGAATTACTTTAGATAAATCCAAAGCACAAATTCTTTGGATGGATATTGAGTGGTTGGGTCTTGGCTCAGTCAGGATGGGATTTGTAATTAATGGAGTGATGCGGCACTGTCATTCATTTCATCACGCAAATTTAATTCAATCAACTTATATCACAACAGGATCACTTCCTTTGAGATATGAGATTGCCAATACAGGTATTACCACAAGTAGCAGCACTCTCAAACAAGTTTGTTCTACTGTAATTTCGGAAGGTGGTTATGAACTTCGTGGATTACAACAAGCTGTAGGAACAGCAATTACATCACCATATATTCTTAGTGTTGCTGGAACTTTTTATCCAATAATTAGTCTTAGATTGAAATCATCTCCAAATCGTTTAGATGCTATTGTAATTTTAACAGCTATTTCTTTGATGGGAGTTAATAATGGTATTAATTATAATTGGCAGGTAAGAGCATCAGGAACTACTACAGGAGGAACCTGGACAAGTGCTGGTAATGATAGTGCTGTTGAATATAAACTGGATGGAACCGGCATAACTGGAGGTAGAATATTGGCATCTGGATTTTTCAATTCAGCAAATCAAGGTTCTCCAAGTGTTGATATTCTTAAGGAAGCACTATTCAAGTTTCAGTTAGAAAGAAATGGATTAACCGGAACTCCTTATGAACTGACACTTG
>Ga0129333_10000259_pt1 | contig 39555 bp, 42 predicted proteins | sample CPB6_08_DNA_FD_94474 | JGI IMG/M metagenome (GOLD analysis project Ga0129333, IMG submission 94474) | Freshwater to marine salinity gradient microbial communities from Chesapeake Bay, USA - CPBay_Sum_0.6_0.8_DNA | ecosystem: Environmental > Aquatic > Marine > Coastal | place: USA: Chesapeake... | reverse complement strand
TATAGTCTGATTCATACTGAACAGGATATGCTGGTAAAACTGGACCTTTTGGCTCTATATATGATGGAATCTCGCATGCCTCATATATGCTCATAGTATTTCTCATACCAATATGAGCAATATTTTTGCCAAAAAATTCAGTTATTTCATCCTCTGTCTTTAGGTACATATCCTGTACGCCATACCTAAATCTATCTGGATCATCTACTGCTTTTTTATCCTTAATTGCAAGCATGAAATCATGGTATTTTGCGTGATCTTTGTCACGATAATGCGCATCACATGTAATTACGTATGGTATTCCAAAATCGTTTGAATACTTAAGCATTGCCTCATTTAGCTTTATCTGATTTACCTCTTTTCCATCCTTCTGAGTTGCCTGTAGTGCGTGTGGCTGCAACTCCAAGAAAAACCTATCTTTAAATATAGAATGAAATCTCTTCATATGTTTTTCTGCAAGAGCAACATCCTGATTGGTAATCAGAGTTTTTCCAACCAGACCATTTGAGCAGGCTGTCAACGCTATAACACCCTCATTGGCTTCCTCTATATGTCTCCAAGATATTCTTGGTGTTTTCTTTCCCATAAAACCAGAAACCTGGTTTTGATATGACATATAGTTTAACTTTAAAATATTTCTATATCCAGTTTCATTTTTTGCAAGTAAAACAAGATGATAAGATTTTTTCTCTGATTCATCATCAGTGAAGTAAGCCTCCATTCCTGGTATTAGCTTAACGCCAGTTTCTTGGCTTGCCTTCCAAGCATCATATATGGCGGTCATTGTTCCGTGGTCAGTTACCGCAACACCTGGATGGCCAACCTCTTTTGCTCTAACAAATAGATCTTTTACATCATTCATGCCATCCAATGGTGATCCAAGCTCTGTATGATTATGTAGTGAAACATATTTTCCTGACATTTTTATTCCCTTTTTCTTTATTAGCTAGTTTCAAGAAAAACAAGAAGCCCCCTTGCGGGGGCTGCATTTATTATTTAATATTACTCTCCAAACATTGGACTGATTGTATCATAAATTTCATGTACAACATCCATATCAATGTCCTGCTTTACAGATCTAATTGCCTGATTTAGCTCTTTCTTTGGAATATTCTTTGATTTAATAAAATCATCACTCCATTCTTTTCTTGCTTCCTGGATATCTTTTATCTGCTGCTCATAGACAAGCCACTGTCTTGCATATTCTTTAGCATCCTCTAGATCCCATGTGGTCTGAGTGGATTCTGCATCGCTATCATTGAAAATTTTTACAACTCTTGATTCGCTTGTCATTTTTACTCCATTATTTATTTTTGAACATTGAGAGCAGGCTTTCCATCGCCGCCTTCCTTATGGTAGCCACGGATTCGTGGCTGGCAACTCGGATCCTCACGATTGAAGACTCAAGTAGTGATGCGGTCTTAGATATTGGTCTATACCCGGTAATATTGGATCTTTTTAAAATCCTTTCTTTTTCTAGCTTTATTCTTCCTCTTAAGTCATCAGCGACAGATCTTGAAATAAATTCCGATATACCTTGAGCATATTTAACGGCGCTTACACCTGTTCCAAGTAGAACAGATTGATAATGTAAATCACCTTGACCAATTATTTGTATATTATCTGGATCCTGAATAGCTTTAAGTCTGTCCACCCTTCTTGTTCCGCCGCTATTAAATGGAAATGGATCTGAAACGACTTTTACCTTAGCAGTTGGATTTCCATCGTCATCTTTTGATCCAGAAACTATATAGTATCTTCCTTGAGAGTTTAGCCATTTTGAGAATTTTTTCTTTGTTTCATTTTGCTGAATAGTCAGTTTATCCTTATTGCCCCTCCAAAATAAGTCAAACCTTCGTTCTTTTATGGCAATATTTCTATTTACTTCATTTACTATTGAAGATAGCGGCATATAATCATTATTAATCGGAAATGCTGTAACTCTTCTTATCATTTCTATCGCTGTTGATATAACATCTGAATCTGAAAGATTTGGATTATCTTTTTTAACTTTTAAGTATATTTTATCAAATAAAATATGTGGATCTAACAAATCTTTTGATTCTATCTTAAACTGTGAATCATTAAGTAATTTATCCATATCTTCGGCTAAGGAATCTAGATTATATAAATCTATAATCATCTGCTCTATAGCGCCTTTTATTGCTGATTCTGCCTCAGAATCTCCCTCTGGCCATAAATTGTGTCCGCCAAACTCTGGTGAAAATTCTCTTAGTCTCAATATTCTACTGCATGTTACATAGTCAGCAAGTGGTATATACGGAGTCGTTGAGGCTAATACCCTTTCACTATAAGCTTCTTGGCTAATTTTCATTCCAGATGATAAATAAGAGGAGCTTTTTGTATTTGTAATCCTATATGGCAGATTTCTATACATAGAGAATAATTTTGAAGTATCCCTTTTACATTCAGCCTCTAGCTCTCTTCTCTTTTCAAGATCAAGAACTGAAATCTTATCTAATGAATCTATATATTCCATATATCTTTTTGATATACTTTCAAGTATTTCCTCTGCCTTTTCAGGCGGATCTCTAACTAAAAAGTCAGAAATGTTTACTCTCACAGTATCTCCAGGAGAATTTGTTGGTATTTCTAATGGAATATTTGCATCAAATAACGGAGCAATCTTTTTATCACTTTGTGCTACACTTTTCATATTTTTATCATAAGATAATGGTAAAAATAGACCAATATGAGATCCTCCATTACTATCATTATCATAATGACTATAAGGCATTGGATATATTGATAACACTCCAGACTTTGTAGATTGGGGTCCAAAATTAAATCCAGCCAGTGAATTATAGCGTAAGTGATTATTTATAAATCCAATAACATTACTAGAAACTGTTGCCGCAGATACCTCCCCATTATCCAAGATGGACATTGTATGAGGATGATAAAATAGTGATATTTCTTGTACATTTTGCGCTTTATTCTTTTTGAGATTACTCCTATCTACAATTCCAGTTTTCCATCCAGATTTTCTAACTTGCTCTGGTATATCTATCATGTATGGCTCAATCGAATCATGTGTTAAATCTTTATATAAGATTACAATTTTTTTTATAGATGGACTAGAAACCTGTTGTATACCTAGGTTTTCAAATGTATTATCAGAATCAGATAAAGCATATATTGGATATGCGGTTTCTTTTAGTGATGTTATAACATCATTAAAAAATACCTGATCAGCATTAAAAAGAGGCAACATTCTATATGGACCGCCTCGCTTCACTGAGCCCTCTCCAGCATAATTTTGATGATATTTATCATCACCCAACAAGCTCATTACTGTTATTGGTGAAGTTGTCATGCATCTATTTAATATAATCTTTAATGTATCAATTTTTTCTTGATCTTTATAGGATTCAATTTTTTTAGATATAGATAAACGCATTAACTCTACAGATAATGTTGTATATTCAATATTTGTACATGCTGTCTGAACATGTGATATTTCATCTTTGAATTCTAAAAAGAATTCCAATATTAGATAAGAATACTCCTCTAGATATTCATTTATTATTTTTATAATTCCATTTCTTGTTTTATTTAATCTATCTAAGATTTTGATTCTATCTTTTATTTTTTCCTCATTTTTTGCATATGCATTTCTATCAATTTTTTGTAAATTTTCCCTTTTTTTAGTTAACTCTAGCAATCTAGCTTTAGAATTAGATATTTCATCTATTAAATACTCCTGATATAGATCAATGTTAGAGTAGTCATTAAGAATTTCTTCATCTAATCCTATATCTTCCATTGCCTCTTCGTCAAAAAGTGTTTCAAATGGGAATGTTGTAGGTATTGATGAAATCTGCTCATCAGATAGCATAAAAATATTTCCATTATTTTTAATAACATTTTTATTTATTATAAAATCTGGTGATGATAAATCAATGCCAATATCTACGCCTATATATTTTTTAGAACCAAATTTTAAATACTTCCTATACAACCTAGAGACTGCCTCTGATAAATATAGTGCAGATGATAGCATTAAAACTCTGCCCATATATTCACCTGATTGTAGGTTCGAAACCATCAATTTCTCTTCTCCGCGCATTAGACCACTAACTGCGGTTTGTCTTGGTTTCTCAAAGTTTGATTTTATTAAATTGACAACTTCATCCAACTTTAAGTCAATATTTGATGACAATATAATTTCTTTGATTTTACTTGCAAATTCATCATCATAAATTCTTGATGATAAATCTACCAAATCAAACGCATATTTTCCAATGGCCCTATTTACAGCACCTAGAAGCATCCTTAAAATATAGGGTTTTTCAACTGGAGAAACATTTTTCTCCATAATTGAAAGCAATTTTATATCTTGAGATTTAATATATTTAATATATTCTTCATCTATAGATTTTGATATTGACTCTAATATCTTTGGCATTGTTTCAGATATTAATTCATCATCTTCTTCTAAAAAGTTTCCTTGTTTTATGTAAATATCTTTTCCTATATCTTTTAGTAAAGATTTAATTTTATCTTCATCCTTTAGTTTTGATGGATCATCTCCATGTAATATTGGATCAATATATTCAGAAGTAGCTTTGTTGCAATAATCCTTTATTGTATATAACATACTTTGAATTAAAACCGCTAATGGTGAATAATATATATCCAATTTTGCTCTTTCATGAGCTGTTGTTTCAATTTGTTCAATATTTTTTGCAGAACTTGTTATTTCTTCTATTGAAGAATCGAAGTTTTCAAAAGAAAACTTATCCATTATACTTAAAACCTCACCTGTTTCAGATGATGTAGAAGAACTATCACTCATCAACAATGGATTGGCACTCATAATTAGCTTTGTTTGTCTGTCAAGCTTCAGGAATGGCATTACTGAGAGATCTTTATTTATAGCTCCCCATGCACATTTTTTTGACCTGTTTTCAAAAATATAACAGTAACCATCTTCATCTCTGAAGAAATATTGTGATAAACCATTGTCTGGATCCCATCTTCCGTCCCATTCTGATATATCCATCATTGTCTCTGGCAATAATGCAGAATTAACTCTTGATATTATATATTTATCATTATCAGTAGGTATGTATGTATTTAATGCTGATATCAAATTTTGTTTTCCATTCTTTTTAGAAAGACTTATAGCTGAATCTAATTTTCTTGTATAATTAGTATTCACTCTATGTGCAGTATGTGTATTTCCAAATCTGATTGAATCAACTATTCTAAATTTATGACCATTTGAGCAGGATAATTTTAGAGTACCTATGGCCTGAAGCCTTGTAATGTTTAGCTCTCCATCATGCGATGAGACACTCATATTTTTTTGATCTATGGCATATTTGATAATATTTTTATATCTAGATACATACTCTAATGATATAGCTGTCTTAACTGTATCACCATATATCTTATCTATAAATGGTAGTATATCATTGAAGTCAATTCCAAGCTGTAACAGCGTATTTATAAAATTAGATATATAAGCAGAAGAATCAGTATTTGATTCAATTATTGCTTCATCAAACTTTCTTTTTAAAATTCCATATAATGATTCTGGATCTGATGTATCTCTAACAAATGATGATATTGATGTTAGATTTCCACACACTAAGTATGCAACTGTATAATCATCTGGTATATTTAAATCTCCATCTGATTTAGTTGGTGGATGGATTAAACCTGAATCAAATAACTCTCCTTTAAATACACCAGTTGCTGGCGATGCAAGATACTTGTAAGCTCTACGATTGGCATCAAGCTCATCAGATGATGGTCTGCATGGACACCTGAACATTGTATTTGAAAACTTCCATCCTCCTGATCTTCTTTTATTCAATTCAGCAATAAATTTATCTTTTTCTTCTAAAGATATTATCCCTCTACTTATGGCATTATCAACTGCATTGGAAAGTTTCAACTCCTGATTTACATCAGGTTCGTATGAACATGACTGCAATTCAAATGGATCGATTTTTCTGTCTGAACTTAGTAATGGCTCTACGTTTAGAGACAAACCACATGAAAAATCTTTTAATTTATATTTTTTCTCTCCTTTGGTACTATTAAAGACTAATGAATCTGGCATATTTCCATCTGGGAATGGACATTTAGTTTTAAATGCAAAAACCTCATCTCTGCTTTTATTCCTTTTTATTTCAACAGCTCCCAAACTCTGAAGTAAAGATTCACTATCTTTTATACCCTGTATATGCAAACTTTGTGAATTAGAAGATATATTTAATAATATATTATTCCAATCTTTATTTGCCAATCTTGCTGCATCCTCTAGCATTTTTGTTGTTATTAATTTTCCATTTTTTGTAAAAAATGAATATCTTATTTCTTTATAATCAGACAATTCCTGTGGATCTATAAAAACTTTTGCTTTTTCTTTTGGAATATTTAACTGACTAGAGATTATGGAAGATAAATCATCACCCTTAATTCCAGTTGGAGAGACTTTGTATTTTGAGTAATATATATCCTTTTTACATGTTGGGCATGATATATAATGCCATCCTAATCTAACAGGTTTTGCTGCAACATTATATGCACTAGTTAATAATAATGAAAGCTGTAATGATGAAGATATATATTGACAATATGAATATGAACTTGAAGATAATGTAAAGTCAAAAAAATGTAAAATTTTACTTGAAAGTTGATTTCTAAAATTTTTTGAAAAATATTCAAATGAATCATTAATTAAATCTTCATTATTGAGTATAGCTTCTTTATCATATACTTCCTTGACTTGGGTAAAGGATGTCATCCTTTCTGCAAAGGAAGCTATATAATTAGTATAAGAAAAACACATTACCTGTGTTAGTGTGAATAAGTTTTGCCCAATGATAGTTGTATTATTTTTTAATACATTTGAAATTAAAATTTCATCTAATTTAGATTGATCCAAACTGCTTGAATCAAATTCATAACCTACTTTGAAGTGAATACTTGCTGATATTTTTGTATACTTATCTTTTAATAAATAATCTCTTATCCTACATGCAGATATTAGGTCATCAAGTTTTTTCCCATTAGAATATCTCACCTCCTCTACTCTTTTTATATCAGAGATGCTAGATGCATTTAAAAATGAGTTTTGCATATCTCTATTTATTTCTAATAGTTTATTATTTACAAAATTATTAAATTTTTCAGATGTATCCTTATCAAAAACCATCCTTGCTGGAGATGTGCTTTCATCTATATACATAATCATATTATGATATGAAATTTCGGAAAATTCTGGATATATAGCTTTTAATTCATCAAATAAATCAAGATCTAACTTTCCTTCTCTTTTTAATCTTCTGCTTTTTGCATCAAATTTATTATATAATGTTGGTTCCGCCCTATCAAAGAAGTTTGCACTATAATTAAAATTATGTGCAATAACGGATTGAATTCTACTCTTCTTATTATCACCAGCTACATCTGGAAGTGTTTCTTTGAACTTCCTTTTTATTCTGCCTCCGAGTTCAATAAATTTTATAAATCCCTCTGGCTTTGTATCAACTAGCCTTGCTGCATAGCTTTCAATATCACTCTTAATACTGTTTAGAGTATCCGCTATAATTATTTTTCCAGATTTTGTTGCTAAAAAGTAATTATTTTTAGCTATAGCACAATAGAATCTCCTACCACCAAGCTTGTTGCCATATGTATAAGCTCCTTCTGATCCATCTTTTTTTGTATAAAAAATTTTAAATGAAAATTGAGCTATATGATATTCCTCATCATATTTTTCGAAATCTTCAAGCTTTTCTGATTCAGATATTTTAATCAGATTTTCAACAATAGAATCCCTAGTAAACTCATCTTCTTTACTTACTTCTTCTTTATTTTCTGGTGGCTCTTCATCATCTTCAAACTCTGCCTCCACTACCCCTTCTTCTCCTCCTGTTCCTCTTCCAAAGAATCTGTCCCAGTCTTTTTCTTTATCAAATATTCTTATTCCTTCTTCTCTCTTCCTTCTGTCAGAAACTGGAGCTTTTCCTTTCTCTGTTTGTTTTGGAACTTCCTGTTTGCTCTCTTCATCTATCATTAGATCAAAGTCTAATAACACCTGATCTTTGCTTTGGCTATAAAATTTTATAAAACCATAGTCTTTTATGAAAATATCTAAAAATTTATTTATAAATTCATCATTTCCATATCTTATTTGTAGTTGCTTAGTTACATCAAAGGTATCTAAGGAATTATTTATACTTAATACTATATCTCTGAAATCTGATAAATTATTGCCTTTTAATATAACAGACTTTATAAAAGTCTCTATATTTGAATATAGAGCCCTAAGATTTTCACTTTCAGTTTTAGACAAATAAGCCGGTTGTAATGCATCTACGGCATTTGTAACCTCATCCTTTATTCTTCCAAGCTCCAGCTTAAAGTCAGATAATCTGTTATCTAGCAAGCTAAGGTTTTCTTTTGAATTTTCCATTGTCATTTTTTAGCTCCAAAACTAATTTATAACGTTAAACTTATCTTCATATTCTTTTTTAATAGAATTTACTAAAATTTGTATTAGTTTTTCTACATCTTTTAAATGCTCAGAATCTGATCTTGTTTCTGCAATTAATATTGTACTATTATTAGAACTTAATTTAATAGGATCGACCATACCGCTGTTTATTTTAATAAAATCTATATCTTTAGAGTCTTCTTTAAAGAAGGAAGTAAAATTATTATACAAACCATCTTCATTTATATTTTTTATTATATCTGGGATGGGAATTGTTGGAATTGATCTAAAATATTCTCCTTTTACATAATTATTAAAAAAAGAATATTCAAAAATATGAGTTATATTTAAAAAGTCTTCAGTATATATATCCATATATAATATATCTATAGACTCATTTCCAACTCTTTTTATATTTGTATTTATACCATAAGCTCTATCTGATGATTTTTTATTTATTCTATTTCCAGAGCTATCATAAACTTTTACTGTTTTATCTGTAATTTTTGCTATTTGGAATGGATTTATATCTTTCGCTATATTTTTTAGCGAGTGAATACTATCTATCTGTGGGTTATATCCATTTGTATTTATAAGTAATGATGGTAATTCTACTTTTGCAACATTAAAATACTGATATATATACTTTATATAATCTATAAATAAAGAATATAGTTTTTTATCTAAAGCCTTTAATTCACTATAGGTGATAAAATTTAAATTAGAAATACTATTTTTTATAGCTCTAATTTCTGTAAAAAAATATCTAGCTAAGCAATATAGAAGTATCTGTATTCTTGCTCTATATTTGCCAACTATTGATCCTTCTATTTTTCCTATTTGAGGAATACTAATCTCATTAAGATTTGGTAGATTTTTCACTAAAGATCTTATAGATTTATTATCTATAACATTTATTTCTTTTACTTTTTTATCTAATATCCATTTGTATTTTTCTTCAAAAAATAATATTTTATTATTTAAAGAATCTAATTCTAGATTAGAAATTTTCTCTAAACTCTTTTTTTTTGAATCGCCATACTTATTATCAAAATCCTCCCTAGAGGATTTAAAAAGTAATATAGCCTCCCTAACTTCATCTAGGGAGGAAAATGTAATCTTAGAAAAATCAAAATTAAGAAAGTCTTCTTCTTTTAATATTAATCTATTTTTATATTGTTTGGATTCGCCAGCCTTTAAAAGCTGAATCTTATATTCAGCTAGCTGTTTTTCCTCATTTATATATTTTTCTATATTACTTTTCATGATACTCTCACATAGCTTTTCTTAACAATGTTTTTATATCATCATTATTAGCTAATTTCTTTATTTTAACACTGGCGGCCCACCCAGTGAGTCCTACCTCTGCTGCTGCATCTTTTATAGAAAGACCATCAACACATATTCTCTTTAGAACATGTGCTGTTTTTGCATCTATATCTTCTCTTATTTTTTTTAATACTGCATCTATATCTACGTCGCCAGAGTATCCATCTCTATAAAAAATATTATCGTCTGTTGATAATTTTGATTGAAAGTCGCTAGACTCTTCGCTATCATCAACTGGTATTGAACTAAATACTAGCTCTTCCCTAGATCTTCTATATGAGTTTTGAGATTCTTTTTTACAAGAAGCGCACTCAGAACATTCTCCAGATAAATCTTTATTATCTGACTCTTTTTTAAATATCATTTTTCCACCACACTCGCAGGTACCAAGATCTGCATCAAAAGATGTTGATGCATCATTTGATATCTTATTGTGATGTTTTATTAGTGATATTATTTTATTTCTAAGATGAATATGTAAAAATGTACTTAATCTTACATTTTTTGTTGAATCATATGAGTCAATTCCCTCTATGGCTATTCTGGCTACTTCCTGCCTGATATCTTCATTTGTATATCCTGGTATATATACTTTTGATGACATAGATCTAATTAATGGATCTATTTTCTTTAATATTCTATCATATCCTGTTTTAGTTTTTGTTGACATGAAGATTGTCTCTTCATACATTTGAATATTTCCTTCAAACATCTCACTCTCCCTCTGCCCATGTATCCTGGCATAATGATTTATAGTCGCAAAAATTACATAAAGATGTAGGTTTCTTTATCCATGTTTTATCAACCTTAATCTCTTTGGATACTTTATCAATATTTTTAATTATTTTATTTAAATCATCTTTATTAAAATTCCAATGTATTTCATCGCATGAAAGCTTTAACATGATATATTTTCCAGATAATTTTTTAACATCTGGATACATTCTTGATATTGCCTCAGCATAGATTGTCAACTGCTTTGGAGATAGATAGTTTGGAGATTTAGATGTTTTATAATCTACAACTTCATAATGCCCTGGTTCAACCAGATCTATCCTATCTATAAAGCCTCTAACCTCAACATCATCACCATGATGAAATGAATAAGGAACCTCTACACCTATTACATTTGGCATTCCTTCCTTTTTAATTTTATATAAATATTTCTGCATAATATCTTTCAACAAGATTACACCCTGGATATCACCAGATGGTGACCATGTATTTTGATGCAGAATATCAAGGTCAAATTCTTTTATCCCCTCTACAAAGCACTCCTTCATCACAAGGGAAGCATCTTTCATTGGAAACTTTTCTTTCATATATCTCATATGAAATAATTCTAGCATCCTATGTGCGCAAGATCCAAACTCTGTATGCCCCCATTTTTGTTTTTGTATATTTGGTTTTTCAATGTAATTATAATGATATTTTTTTGGACATTTTTCATACGTATCCATTGATGATACTGACAGCTTTAACATTTTCCTAGCTCCTTTTAATATATTCTAGTCATATACCTATCCTCTACCCACCGAAAAACAAAATGATTTTTTTCATAATTAAAATTAATTTTTAATATTTTCTTTTCGGTTTTCTGCTTTGAGATTATCCATCTTGAATCTTTTGACTCATAATAAAAAGATACATATAGACCAGTATTTGGGTTATATATTGATCTAACTAAATTACCTGTTATTACATTTTCAGATTGCTTTGGACCCTCATTGTATGCTTTTGATGTTGGATCAAAATTTCCATATGGTCTGTTGACGATCTTTACTATCTGTCCTTCTATTTTATCCTGTGTTGTTCCATCTATTTCTATATATTTTGCTTTTGGATCAAAATATACATTATTATCATTTGGACTTGATTTATTTGGGTTGATATAGGTATTCTTATCTTTTATTAAATTAATAAAAGATTTTGATGTTATACCTTCTTTTTGCCCAATGATTGGAATACCAGTATAATCAGTTCTTGACGCAACTATTTCTAAATCTTCAAGAACAATTGCAGAACTTTGTGATGCATATCCATCTTCATCATATGAAAGGCTTACAACTGGGGTGCTATCTACTGGAAGTATCTGAATTCCTTCATATCCAGTATTATATGTTTTATTTATATCTAGCTTTGTTGAAAACTCTTCTATCAAGATATCTGAATTATCATCGTCTGATACAGCTACCGCAGTTATCTTTACTGATCCCTGGTTTAGTGGTAAGTAAACTCTGCCTTCTGCAATCATTGAGTCAACATCTGGTATAGTTCCATCCAGAGTGTAGAATACCATGGATGGAACATCTGTTGAGAAAGTTATATATTCAGGAAATCCAGATAAGATTTCTACTTCACTTTTATTTAAAGTTAAATTAATCATAATAGTAAAATAAATATTAGCTTATCTTGTTACAAATTCTATGTCACTTTCTCCATTTATTTTTGTAACGTTTATAACATTATCAAATTTTTCCTTTAAAGCTTCATCGTGAGTTATTGTTAATATCTTATATCTATCTTCTAGTGATTTTATTACACTAACAAATAGTGTCTCGACTCCGTATCTATCTAATGGTGAGTTCACCTCGTCTAATAATAGAAATTCTAAGCAAGATCCTCCATATCTACTGGATATATCGCTCATTGCGACCCTTAGTGCCAATGATATTCTAAACTTTTCACCACCACTTAGGGACTTGAAGTTTTGGATGCTACCATCTTTCTTGACTTTTAAATCTAAAGTTTCAACTATTGATGTCCCGTCTGAACCAACCCTTTGTGTTTCTAGCACGATTATGGCTGGCTCATTGCAGATTGATTGCAATATACCATTAGATGTTTTTTCCAAGTCCTCTATAACACTATCAAGCAATACAGTTTGTATTCCGGACTTGCTTAGATATTTTGTAAGTTTATCTAGTACAGCTATCTTTTGTATTTTTTCATCCAATTTTTTCTTACTCTCTGACATTTCATTTAGTTTTATATTTAAGTTTGATAATCTTTCCTGAATTCTTCCTATCATTTTGTCTTTTTCAGATATACTAACATCAATATCTTCTAGATCCTTTTCTAGGCTTTTTATACCATCTCTAATTTTTTGGAAGTCTTCATTTTTAATTGAATCTAGAATAGAAAGATTATTTTTTAGTGAATTTTTTAGATTATCTAAAGATAAATCTAAATTTGAAATAGTATCTGAAATTTTCGCCTTTTCTTTTAAAAGAATATCTAATTTATATTCTATATTAACTTTTTGTAATAAATCTTTTTCTATTTTTAAATTTGTATTTATAATCCTATTCCAGGAGTCTATCTGAGAGGAGGTTGAATCTGCTTCTATTTTATGATTCTGATAATCTTTCTTTATAAGATTTAGTCTTGACTCCTGTGAAGATACAAACTCCATATGCTTATCAGCGGATAATTCACTACCACAAGTGGGGCACATTGTGTCATTTGATACAGATATATGCGCTGTTATTTTTTCAATTTCAAGCTTTAATGCAATCATATTTGACTTATGATAAGTTAACTGAGAGTTTAGATCTTCTATTATATTATCTGGGACATCTTTTTTTACTAAATTTAAACTTTTTAAATTATTTAATTTTGATTCTTCATTTTTTATTTCTGACAATATTTTATCTAAAGCTAAAGATTCATTATCTCTTTTTATTTTTTTATCTTTACCTTCTTTTTTTATTTCAGCTATATCATTCATTATTTTATCATAAGAATCTGTATCAAGAGACTTTTTTATATTCTGATAGGTTTCCCTCATCTCATTTAAAGATTTTGATACATCTTCTTTTTTAGATCTTAATAATGCTAATTCACCGGCAGTTACCTTTAGAGACTCTTCTGATTCTCTTATGCTATCATTAGTTTTATCAAAATCTTGCAATATTACTTGTAATATTTTGCATTCTGAGTTTAACTCTTTTGCTTTAGATTTTGACTTTTTTTCATACTCATCCCATCTTGATATATCAACTATTGACTTCAATATATCCTTCTTTCTAGAGGGATCTGATTCTGCAAATTCGGATATATCATTTTGTCTAAAATAAACAGAATTTATAAATGTTTTATAATCTAATTTTATTGTTTCTTCTATTCTTTTATTTGTATCTCCAGATGTGGAGCCAGAGATATCTTTCCATGAACCCATAGAGTCTAATACTTTTAATTCAACATTTGTTGTTGAATTCATCCTGTTTCTAGTTCTTATTACTCTATAAGATTTTCCATCATGTAAAAAGTCCAGAGTTACCTTACAATTATTCTCTCCCCACCTTATTACATCGTCCATCATGGCCACTCTTGATTTATTAAAGAGGCACCATAATATGCTTTCAAATATTGCTGATTTTCCAGAGCCATTGCTCTTTGTGTAATCTCCCTCTGTATTTCCTATTAAGAGTGCAGAATTAAATTCTGAAAAATCAAGTTCACTATTTTTATGTGAGAAAAAGTTTTCCATAGAAAGTTTTGAGGGAATCATGGTGCTCCTGATATAATTGACTTTGCTTCTATTAAGATTTCCTTTTTAAAGGATTCTTCTAACTCTTGAGATTCAACAAACGCTTTTAACATTGAAAAGTCATCAGAATGAAGCATAATGCTGCTATCTCTAACTATTCTTTTTACAGAAGTTTCTAACATTACTTTTGAAACATAAAATGCCCCATTATTATATAACTTTTCCTGAATAGAGTTTCTATCTAGCGCAGGAAGAAATTTTTCTTCGCACAATAATTTTAATCTAACTATTTTGTCTTTCAAGCTAATTTTTGCTATTTCTGCATCTAGATTTGTAATTATATTGCTAAAATCAGATTCTGTTAAATCCAACGACATATCTACCAGCTCTCTGGTTGGTGTATCTATTATTTTTAGATCTTTTGATCTAAAATCATAGTCCATAAATATCTTTTTTACATTCATATCGCCAAAATTTGTTTTTTCCATAGAACCTGTATACCAGCATGGGACTTTTGTTCCGCTTAACTTTCTAGCCTGATGTAAGTGCCCCATCAATACAAGATCGCATCCCTTAAATGCAGATGGATCTAATAATACTTCTGACCCACCATACTCTTGATAACTTCCTTCAAAAAAGAAGTTATGTCCTACGGCAAGGACTGGATCATCATTATTTATACTGGATATCATTGATCTTATTCTATTATTAAGATCTTCTGATTGATCTCTATTGCTTTTGCCATTAAAAAGCCTTCTGTCTCTATATGGTATTAGCAATAAATTTGCAGATTCATTACCTGCGGAGGTAAAGTGAACTATTTTTGGATCAATCAATACTTTTACATTTGGAAGCTCTGCAGATGATAGAGATAATATGGAGCTAGTGTATCCTGCACCTGTCTTTCTATAATCGTGATTACCCATTATAATAAAGCTAGCAATGTTTGCCCTTGATAGCTTTTTAAAAGCTGCGTCAGCTATAGCCATATGTTCTAATGTTGGATTTCTAACTTCAAATAAGTCGCCAGTTTGTATAAATATATCTGCTTTGGAATCAATTGTATAGTCAACTATATAATTTAAAGTATTTGCATAGTCATCAACTCTTGTATTTCCACCAGACTTATTTGGACCTCCGAGGCCAAATACGGCGCCAATATGAACATCTCCACAGATTACGGCTCTCATCTTAGACTCCAATTTTGTTTATATAACTTTTTATTTGTTTTAAAACTTTTTTTGCGCCATCTACGTCATAAGACTCTAGTGAGTCTATCTTTAAATCTGTTTTTTTGGATAGATCTTCAAGCCATAATTCATTCCTATATTCTTCCTTTGAATATAGGCTTCTAAATATTGAAGATATCTCTAGTAGTATTGAGAAGTTATTTCTTTTTATATCACTATCAGGTATCTGATCTACAGCACAGTCTGGATCAACCATTTCTGATAGTTTCGTTATAGCATCAACAAATGATAGGCTATTTAAAAGCATATAGAAGTCTATAGAGTTATTGCTTGCACCGCATCCAAAGCAATAAAAATTATTGTTTATAGAATCTATGTATAAAGAATGAGTTCTTTCTTTTCCACTTTTATGACTGGGAAATGGACACTTGCATCTATGTGTAAAATTTCCTGAAACGATTTGCTCCACAGCAATAGAATTTGATTCACATAAATCTAGTATCTTTATTATCTTTATAAGTTGTGTTTTTGAATATCTTTTTTTGTTCATTTTTATTCCAAAAAATCATTTTATTTTCACTATTTTAGAATAAAATTTATAAATAAACTAAATTTTATTTAAACCTTTTTCATCTACAGATCTTATATCTTTTATCATATCATTTATTGCGCTACGATATGCCGTAGCAGCAATATAAGCACGATCGGTGCTGGGATCTACACCAATTTTCTTGCATGTATCTTCCCAGTCTCTAATCTTTTTACTTAAATCAATATATTTTGATGTTAAGTTTTTTAATATTTCATCTTTCATTTTTAATTAATTTTTTGTTTCTTTAATCTTTCAATTTCTTTTTTAAGATTATTTATCTCAACCTCCAATCTCACATTATCATCCTTTAGTTTTAACCCAGTCCTTATGCTTAAGATGATTAAGCCAAAAATACCCTCTCCAGGATTTTCGGAGTCTAGCTCATCAGCAGAGCTGAGTAGATTATTTAATATATGTAATACGTTATTTTGATAAGCAGGAGTTTGATTATCTGGATGTGTTTTATCATATAATAACTTTTTATATTCCTCCATTGCTCCTTCTGCATTCTGTTTTGCTATCTTTTTCTTTGATTCTAGATATTTATTTTGTGGCTTCACCATTCTATCGTCCTGCATAATAATCCTCCTTTAGAATTATCATTAAATAAACTCCACATATTTTATGCATTTTTAAAAAGTTTTGTATACTTGGAATTAATTTGTCACTTATAACAGAAAAATTTTTATATAATAAGTTAATTATATTACCAACCATATTATAATCTGTACATGTTTTTGTAAACAAAAAACATGAATTTTCTAAAAAATTCATAACTTTTTTATATTGTGATGGATCTATTTTTTCTAGATCTAGAATTGGATTTACAACGGAATTACATTGTATAATATTATTTCCATCTAAAAAGCCATTGCAACCCAGAACAAGATATGCTTTCAATGTAAATCCTTACATATTTTTATTTTTTTAATTTTTTTCTAATTTTATCACTTAATTTAAATTTTACTGATTTATAAGGAACAAGAGTCATTGGCTCTAATGTTTTTGGGTTTCTTACAGGTCTTGGTGCATGCTCATATAAGAAAAATTTTCCAAATCCAACTATCGAAACTTCTTCGCCTTCCATCAGGCAGCTTTCTATGTACTCAAATATTTCATCTACAATTTTTACACTTTCTCTTGATGTTATTAAATTTGACTCTGTTATTCTTTTTGCTATATCTTTTTTATTAACCATATTGCCTCCAAGCAAAAAAAGCACGCACGCACACGCGTGTGCGTGTGTGTGCATGCTGTTATTTTGAGTCTGCTTCTCTATCAGAGATGATTTTTTTTGCTAATAAAGATTTTTTATAATCTTTTTCCAGCTGATCTCTGTTTAAATCATAATATTCTGCCATTCTATCTATTTCATCTGATTCCATATCTTCTATATCTAGACCAAAATTATCATAAATTTGCTCTATCTTTTTGTAAACTTCTAATGGCTTTTGGTCTGACATCTTTCTTTCCTAAATTATATTTTTATATTATTTTTTTTCATTATAGAGATGCATATTTTTATCATATCATCTTTCTTCATGTCTTGCTTAAACGAATTTACACAATAAGCACACCAAACAACATTTCCCTTAGTATAGCCAAGAGAATGATCTATGCAATCTAATGTCATCTTAAAATTATCATGCATTTTCGATTCGCTTTCCTTCACTATTCTAAGGGGAATATCAGAATAATAACATCTGCCAGACTGACTTTCATACAAGTTTATTATATACTCCTTATCTATTTCAAAGGGCAACTTTCTTTTTGCCGCCCTTCTTTTTGCATTTGATAAGGCTTTACCAAACATTAAGTTTGGATATTTTTTACACCTAAGTCTCCAGCCCTTTGTCATTTTTACTCTACTGGCTTATTAAAAACATTTACCATAACTCTAACACCTGCTTTAGCTCCAGCTGCCTTTGCAACAGTTCTAAGCGCAGAAGCAATCTTTCCTTCTTTTCCAATAACCTTACCAACATCATCTTTTGATACTTTGATCTGATAAAGTCTACCAGGGCTTTTCGATGGAACTTCTTCAATTAGGACGCCATGTACATCATCTACTATTGATGACACCATAACTCTTAGCAACTCTAAAACTACATCATTTGACATTTTAATTCTCCTTTATTTCAATATTTCTTGTTGTTTCTTGTTCAATTCTTTTTGGTACTACTATTTCTAACAGTCCATTTTTCATGGTTGCTGTAGCCATGCTTGTATCAAACATTCTATTTAAAACAAACTTTGTTTTAAAATTTCTTCTTGCTATCCCTCTAACTATAACGCCATAACTTACAGATGGCATTGGCCTTCTCTCAACTAAGTCTGGCAAATCATCTGGTGTTCTTGCTACCTCTATCTCGCCATCTGACTCTTGTTTATCAACAAATGATGAAACTGTAATTTCATTATTATTTGTTGAAATTTTTATGTCTGATGATGAGTATCCGGCAAGTGCAAATGCCATATGTAAGCCATCCTCACCACACCATTGATCATATCTTGGAAACTTATTACTAGTTAATGCTTTCTTGTTTTGAGATAAAAAACTATAGAATTCTTCATCATTCCACAACAAATCATACACTTTTCCTGGAATAGAAATTCGTGCAGTATTTTCTTTACTCATTGTTATCTCCATTTTGCAATAATACTGTATAATAATCACCAACAGCTCCAAATGCTGTTGTTAGATTATATACCATCCAGCTAAAAAGACTAGATAGTAGACCTACTATGATTGCACTATTAAATAGTGTCATCATTCCAAAAAGCAACCCAACCCAAAAACCCATACACATGGGGCATGTAACCATATACCCTAGCTTCTCACTTAGCCTATGAACGAACTCTCTTGGAATCCGAAATATTTCAGAGTGAACAATGATACAGGTTACTGCAACAGATGTAAGAACACTTACTAGCATGTTTTGCCTCTTTACAAATCTACAATTAATTTATACTAAATTTCTTTTTGATAATCAGAACTTTTTACAGAAAATCGAAAAAAGTTTTGTATAGCTTTTGCCCGGGCGGGGCATTTAAAGGGTTTAAATGCCCCGCTATTACCGGGGAGTATCGACAGCCTCTAGCGAAACATATACTTACTGGAGGCCAAACGCCGATATTGTATGCCTGAATGGTTTACCCTCTATATTGGATACTATCTTCAGCATTTCATCTGCGACACAGGCTATCTCCCTCTGGGCGTCAGGCTTAGCTCTTAACGAGAGGAAATGATAAAATGATCTCCAATTAAACATTACATCCATGGTTATTTGATTTCCATATGGCAAATAAAATCTAGCAGATTCCTTTGCCCTCTTTCTTGGAACTCCTGAATCAATTAGTCTCTTTAGAGTATCGTGATAAAGTGCTAAAGAATGATTCATATGATCTTCATATCTTCTTACTTCATCCTCTGGCCAATCCTGGGGTATGTAAAATTTGTCATCTTTCAACTCTTTATACCTTGCTGATTCTGCATTTATTGAAACACCTATTCTGTGTTTTAGAAACTGAATATGAGTTGCAACATCGGAAGTAACAAGGAAGTGTAGAGAGCTTTTCTCAAAAACTGTATGATGTCCAGCTTCCGCCAACATCTTTAAAAGCTTATCAATCCTTCCCCTCTTTTCATCGGTTAAGTCTCTACTTGTAGAAGTCCAAGCAGACATTGCATGCGTTTCATCAGACCCATAATATCCAATCAATTCTACAGTATTATTTCCACCACTCATTTTTTACTCCTTTCTGCATATTACGGCTAACATTTTATTCAAATCAAAGATACCGGAAGCACAATCCATTACTTCTTCTACAGTTACCCTATTAAGCATATCAAAGAACTGATCAAGTGTTGGACCTTCATCTAGACACTCATCAGCACCCCATCCTGCAAGTGAGAGGCTTGATTCATTTGCAGCATAAAAAGAACTACGCATTTTATTCTTTGCTCTCTGTAGCTCTTCATCTGTAACCAATTCTGATGCCATCCTTAGAAGCTCTTCTGTGGTAACAGATAATGCATCCTCAACATTCTTATCTCTAGTTGAGAATGATGCTAGGAATACACCACCACCGTTATTATTCATCGAATAAGAATTTATGCTATAAACTAGCCCTCTCTTCTCTCTAACTTCTGTAAATAGCCTAGAATCCATACCTCCAGATAGTATGGTATTCATAACATAATTTACAGGATTTTTCTTATTCAAACTCTCTGGCATAGGAAAGCCCAGGGTTGCATAGGTATGCTCTATCCCTGGCTTTGTTATATTCATCTGCTTTTGATTGAATAATTTTGGAACATTTTTTTCGTACTTTTTTCTGCTAATTTTTCCAGAGGAAGATCCAAAATATCTTGACAAAAGCTTCTTTGAATCTGCCTTTGACATATTTGAAGAGAATGAAACTACCGCATTCTCTCTGTTGCAAAACTCACCATGAAATCTCAGAACCTCATCTCTTGAAAATCTAGAGATTGACTCCTGAGTTCCAATTACTGGATTTGCAAGATAGTTTGTAAAAAACTCTTTTGCAAAGTTATTCCAAATATAATTATGAGTTGAGTCTCCTGTTGAGATCTCTTCTTCTTTTACAACTTCTTTTTCTTTTAAGAATTCTTCCTCTGGCACAATTGAGTTAAAAACCATATCAGATAAAATTTCTGTACATTTTTCAATACTTTCAACTGGAGACGAAATATAGTATTGAACCATCTCGTGGCTAGTAAATGCGTTCATATTACCGCCAAGAAACGCAACTTCCCTATTTATAGCCTCCCAATTCCTAGTGTTTGTGCCTTTAAAAATACAATGCTCTAGCATGTGCGAAATGCCAGGATTATATGTATTACCCTCGCTCCTAGCTCCTGCATCGAAAGATACAGATATTGCGGCGAGTCTGCTATGTGTTTTTGAAATTTTAGTTATCATTTTTTATCCCCTTTATATTTGAAAAAAAAGGGATGGATTATTCCATCCCTTTTATTTTACTTTTTAATTATTTCTTTTTCTGCTCGATTACTACTTTCTTTCCGTATGGGAATTCAACGTTTCTATCCTGCTCACAAACAGCCCATAGCATTCTAGTCTTAGGCTTAGCTGGGAATGGCGCATAGCCATCAGTAAACACTACAAGCCCATCGTAATTTAGTTCGTCTGCAAGCTTAATAACAGGCTCAAAATTTGTACCACCCCTTCCTACAATTGGAATCTTTGAAACTTTCTTTGTAAATGGCTTTGGCTCGCCATGAACAACCCAGTCAAACTGAATAAAGTCACACTGAACGTGATCAATCATTCCGTTCAATTCTGTAGCAAAGTATTCCAACTGAGTATCTGATACAGAACCAGAAGTATCAAACGCAACAAGAAGCCTACTTGTATAGTCCCTCTTTGAGCCTGGTGTTGTAAGACCATATCTACGATTAGGACGCATACGAGTATTTAGTCTGCCCATCAAGATAAGCTTATTAATAAACCATCTTACTTCCCTCTTCCAGTTTACAACTGGCTTGTTGGCAGCTATAATCTGCTGAGCGAGATTACCCTCAATGCTGCCCCAGCCTTTCTGCTCCTGTGCTTTGATTGCCTTTTCTGCAATTCCTCTAATCTTTTCGCCAACGATGTCATCGTCAAAGTCGCCCCACTTTGAGTGATCATCTACGGTGCCTGCATCACCAAGCATATCAGAAAGCTCTTTTCCCTGCTTTTCTGCTTCACTTTTTAGCTTTTCATAATAAAACTCTGATGACTGATTGTCCTCAAGGTTATATGTCTTTGGATATATAGCACCCTCTGGCAGACCTTCAATATGACAGTTGATTGCCATATCTGCTGCGATATTATAACCCTTTGGGTTATATCCAAAGTGCTTTACACGAGTAAGATGATGCAGAAGCAGGTGAAGAGCCTCGTGTTTTAGGACTCCACGCAATTCAGTTGGACTCAGCTTTGCAACAAACTCTGGATTGTAATACAGAGCAAGATCAACACGCCTAATTACACCAACAGCCATTGTTGGCATATCTTTAGTCTCTATTTTGTTAAGATAGAGGAATACTTCTCCGTATAGAGGCTGAAATGTGATTAGCTTGCTGATTCCAGACTCTAGCTTGTCTCTAATTGCACGGTCCATTTTAAGACTCCTTAGTAATATGAAAAAAAGAAAAAGAGGCACCAGATAACCCTGTGCCTCCCCGTGGGTCACGGTAGCACCCGTGAACTTATGCTATTTTACTTGCTGAGGTAAATCTTGCGAAGATGCTCACGGAATGACTCGTCACCCTGCCATTCAAGAACAATCTTCTTGCTCTTCTCTCCATTAAGAAGAGATACCCAAGCCTGAGAGGCAACGTCGTTTGGAAGCATCATGAAGAACTCACGGAGATTTGACCTCTGCTTATCCTTCATCTTTGTGAGACTGCGCTTATTGACTTCAGCCACTACAGAGCGGGCCAGAGCACTTACAACCTCAATATCGTTACATGCTGCCTCAACCTTTGACTTCACCTTATCGAAGGTATCAATAACCTCCTCTGGACGAAGTAGAGAGAACTCATTGGTAATGAATTTCTGGAACATAATTGAGATCTCTCTGCCAAGCCATCCTTTGGCTACCTGAGCAAGCATACCATCATCTCTATCTTCCAGCTTCATGGAGATAAGACTGTCTGAGAATGCCTGCCATGAGCGGCGTGAAGGATAAACCCTGCCTGCCTCTAGATTGCCAACAGGTGGATCTAGAAGATTGTGGTTTCTATCCACAAACTCTACTACTGCTGGATGCACATCATTATCTCTAGCCCATGCAACCCATTCAGCCGCACTTGGATCGAAATCAATGTGGAACCAGCGATCGTGTAGAGCTGGGTCAAGCTCTACTACGTCGTAGTCAGAATCGGAGTTGACAGCAGCTACAACACGCCATCCATCTGGGAGCTTCTCTCCATCTAGACGACGATCTAGACAGATCTCGAATACTGCCTGTAGAACATCCTTTGAGGCACGATTAAGCTCATCAAAGAACAGAATGCCCTTTGAGTCTGGGTCACGGGGCCACCACTCCTGTTTCAAGAAGCGAGTGATACCCTGAACAGTATCAATCTGTGGCATACCCTTGATGTCACCAACCTCACACTGAGAGAGGCGAACGTCCCAGAAACCGTAATTATCACCAGTTTCCTCTGAAAGCTCTCTTGAAACCTGCTTTACAACAGATGACTTTCCAACTCCATGCTTGGCGTGAAGCATGATGGATTTGTCTGATGGCATGTTCTTTAGTGTGTATTTGGTCTGCACAATGTTCATATCTACAACCTCATGTTTTGGCTTTTACGTTTCGTGTGGGCCGCTTCCCGCACGCTAATAATATATGGCGTGGATAAAGCGGATCAGGTTTTTTCAGTTTCGGTTGAAATCTGCGACAGTTTGCCGCTTAGTTCTCCAAGTTTTAACCTAAAGCTTTGAAGTGTATCAACAAGCTCTCCACCATCAAAGGCTGGAGCCTGACCGGAAAGTCCGAAAGATTGAAGCATATTTTGAACTTGATCTGGAGTTATATTCATATCACCAAATGAGGATGAAACACCTTCGGTTATATCTATAACTTTAGATAGTTTATCATCTACATCTACTATTTTAGATTCAAAATAGAAAAACTTTAACTCTAAGGCTGATAGTCTTTCATTTATTTTCTTCATTTCTTTTACAACATCCATTAAAGCATCATAAGTACTGTATTCCATTTTATCTCCTTTTATATTTAAAATTATTTTTTAGTTCCAAATGCGTGAGATTCATCCATTCCAGCTGATGTTATTCTTACAAATTTTGCATTTCTTCTAAATTCATACAAACTCCTTGCATTGAGATATGTCATAGAAGAAACAAGACCGCCCCTAAACTCCTCCAAAATGCCATCTACAGAACCTGTTATATCTATTGTTGTTGACACACCCTCAGCACATGTACCCTTCTTTAATCCGCCCCTTCCATCTATTTGAGCATCAGAGGATGCCATTCCTCTGTATATTTTTTTGTCACCAATTATCATTCCCGGGGCTTCTGGTGATCCAGCTAATACTCTACCAAGTATTACTGCGCTTGCTCCTGCAGCAATACTTTTTGCAAGATCTCCTGGATATCTTATTCCACCATCTGCTATTATTGATACAGATTCAAAATTTTTATTATACTCAGATATACTGCAGTCCAATACTGATGATAAAGTTGGTATTCCAACTCCAGTTTGGATTCTAGTTTTACAGATGCTATTATGAACTATAATTTTATTCACATTATAAGAGTGGTCTTCCTCTACAGTTAGATCATGAACAACTCCAGTATAATGTTTATAAGTTTTAGATTTTATTTCGACTAATTTGAATTTCATCTAATATCTCCTCTATTTTTTTCATTTCTAAATCAAAATTGCACTTTCTATTTTCATCTTCTTTTATTCTATATAATGGAATATTCAGTTTTTTTGCCAATTCATTTTTAGAATTATCATTTTTTGACTGAAGAATTGAATGCCAATAATAACCATCGTATTCTACGAGAAGGGAGTTAAATAGAAAGAAATCATAAAAATATGAGTTTATTTTATAAGTCCATATAACATTCTCCTCTCCATACTTAATACAAAATAGTTTATAAAACTTTTCCTCTGGAGAGGATTTGGAATTATTCATTCTTTTTTTATTTTTTATATTTCTAATCTCCTCTATTGAGGCAACTTTAAACTCTTCTACATATTTAAAAAAAACTCTCTTATCAATTTTTAATTCCTGCTGAATATCATCTGCATTTTTTCTTGTATTACAATATTCTAAAAATGCATTTTCTATTTTCTCTTTTGTTATACCCAATCTTCTAAGTCTTTCCTCCAAAATTTTTTCTTTATTATTTTCTCTAAATTCTTTGTTTTTTTGCCTAATCTTTTCAATAGAATCTGGCGAATGTTTTTTTCCATAAAATGGATTTTTCTCTCCAGAGAAAATTTCACTCAATTTATCTTTGATATTATTTATAGTTTCTTTTTTATGCCTTTTGCCGTAAAATGGATTGTTTGATCCACTATAATCAACAACTGCACCGCCCATCTTCCTCTTACTTTCCTCTTTATGCTTCTTACCATAAAAAGGATTTTTCTCACCACTAATATCCTTTGGCATTGGACTAGATACTCCTTGTAACTAGTCCATTTCTATTAGTAGATGTTCGTCTTCGTTCAGGTGGTCTGCCTCAACCCAGAATGCATACTGATGAATATTATCTTCGGTAATTAAATTTGAATCTGATTTTCTAACAACATAATATTCGTGATTTTTTGTAGATTCAATGCCATTGATTACAACTATTTCCTCATCTCTTTCAAACTGAATAGTATTTATTACAGACTTCCATGACCCAGTATGGGTTACCACCAAATCACCGACAACAATTGCTTCGATTGGTTTGAATCCGCTATTTGTAAAAACTTTAGTGCCCGGTGTAAAGCACCCTCCGCCTATTCCAACTCTTACTGCATCTGCTCCTGATTTGGCTAAGAAATCATAACCTTCTCGTGTTGCAACATTTCCAGCTATAATATTATGCGATTCACCATATGTGGATCTAATTCTATCCAACATATCTCTCATATATACTGAATGACCGTTGGCAACATCTACGGCAATTGTTCTTACCCTATCGAGACCTACTTTATCAAATATTGTTTTCAATCTATCAAACTCTTGATCGCCAACGCCAATTGCAACGCCTATGGTTCCATAGTCATTTTCAAGATTTTTACTGGAGCCTTCAATCTCATTCAAACAATAATTTAACATTATCGCCTGATCTCTTGGGGATATAAACCTATGAATTATTCCCATTCCACCAGCATTTGACATAGCTAGAGCCATATCTTTCTCAGTAACTGTATCCATTGGTGATGAAATTATTGGTAGCAATAATTCAATTTTACCAACCCTTGTCCTTGTGGAAGGATGGGATCTGCTTAAGACATCTGTATATGTTGGAACCAACATTACATCATCATAAGACAAGCATGTTGGTATATTTGTATCTTTAAACATTTTTATTCCATTTTTTTAGTTGTTATATATAAATTTTCAACAGATTTCGCAAAAGCTTCTGTCTTCATATTGCTAAGATTATATATACAAAATCTATCATACCAGTAGTGCGCCATCTCGTGCAATATTACCCTATCAGCATCTCTTGCCTCTGATGAATATAAGATTATAGAATTTCTATAAGTATTTATGGTTGGATCATAAAATCCATAAAGTACTTCAAGCTCATATTCTCCATTGACAGTTCTCCATTCTTTGAATCTTGAATTATCATTCATAGTATCCAGCGATACTTGGACAATATGAACATTTAAATCATATTTACAGTCACTTTGGCTTACTCCCATATCTTTTATCTTTTTTGTTGAAAAAATATAACTTTCTTTTATTAATTCATTTATAACATCTTTTTTATATGGTATGTTAAAAACAACATTTTCATAGTAAAAATTATATTTAACCAAATAACTTTCTACTTTATAGGTTTCTTCATATATTTCATAAAGCGGAAGCCCCGCTAAGTAGCGGGGCCTCCATTCTTTAATATCAGAAGCCCCTATTCTACTAGAAAGAAGAAGAGCTAGTAAGTTCATCTCTGCTTATCCTATAGGTGGATAATATTTCTACTTCTAAAGTTGGATGACCAACCAAGAGTCTCACATGCTCCATTGGAACTCTCCTGTGTTCAAAAATCAGTCTTGTTGCGGTATTATAAACTCTTATATTGCAAACTTCAACGGTATCCATATTATACTCCTGATTCTATTCTTCTATTTATTCTTTTTACTATTTGTGGGTGTTTTGCTGCCGATGGCATAATCCACGGCAAGTTATTAACTGAAACTGACTCAATCATATTGTGAAGTATGTAATAGTCGGTTTCAGATGAAAACATCATAAGCATTTTTTCCAGATGATCAAGTTTTTCTTTGATTTCGTTTTCTCTAATTCGATATTTATATTGCCTAATTTGTGAGGATAATCCAGCACATGCAGTTCTCTTTAACTTTATTGGTGCTGATTTTGAAATTTTTTCTATAAAATTCTCATGTATTATACCAAGATCAAAGGATCTACTAAGCAGATCGGCCTTTAGATCTGTAGCGCCTGGTACATTTTGCACCAATTCTAAAAGCTTAGATCTATCATCTTTATTTAAAAACGAAATATTTATTTTTTCTATAAGAGAATTTGTAACCTGTTTTAAGGTACTTATTTTAGACATTCTTTCTATTTCTGAAAGATAATCATAATTAGTATAAAGATTATTTATACATAGCAATCTAATTTTTTGATCAGATACAGAAGTGCTATTTTTTAAATATTCTTCCATTTTTAATAGTCTATTGTTTACAAAATTATTATCAAAATATCTTTTTTGATTTATTAGTATCAAAGCTAGACCTTCTCTACTTTCAGGATACTCATTCCATAGGGCATCAAAAGTATTTTCGGCCAAGATTTTTAGTTTGATTAATTCAGAACTATAGTGACTAGATGCCGCTTCTCTTATTAGTCTTTCAATTGTATATTTGACAATGGTATTTCTAGAGTCCTCATTAAGTTCTAATTTTGCATTATCATCAAATGATAATGATTCCATACCATTTGATGGCTCTGGTGGTATGGCGCCAACAACTTCTGCTGATTCCGCAGTTTCTTCAAAGATTTTTATAACATTGCTCATTTTATGCACCTTTTAGAAACCTTTGTTTAATCTTTTTTCAATTGCTTCTTTTAATTTTGGATATCTATTTATTTTTTTATGCCCTAAGATAAATGGTAATTGATTTATATCAATTTTATTAACAATTTGACATAAATTATACATTGATCTATCTGATAATATTTTATCTGAAACATGATACCCCATTGGAAGCATGCCTATTCCAAGGTTTCTAATCTTTCTATCATTATCTAGCAACATGTCCTCTACATATTCACCTCCCAATCTAGTATATGCTATAAGTCTAACTTGCGGATATTTAGAATTAGTTAAGTCTATTAACTTGTCAACAGGTAAATATCTTGCTGCAAATTTTTGCATAGCAAAAGAATCACTCTTTGCAAAGATATCAAAAGAATTATTATCAAATAATGATTTTGATATTATTGCATCTATAATATCTTCTTTTCCAAGAGAAGAGTTCTTGGATAAGAATTTTTCATAATATTTATTGATATAGCTATCATCTCCTGATTCTGGATTAAAATGCATATAAACAGCGCAATCTGCTATAAAGTTATTAAATATTCTCTCATCTCTTCGGGTGAAGTAACTATGATAGTTCTTAATATAAGTAGATCTAGCATCATCAATGGTTTCTCTAGAAAGAGAGACGAGTTTCAATCCAGGATTTTGCATATCTAAGAGCAGATCTACTTCATCTTTTGAAGGATATCCTCCAACTATATCCATAATTTCTATATAACTATAACTGTTACTTTTACTACTTTTAGTTAACTTTGCATAGTAAGCTTCAGCAGATTTATATACTATTGGTAGTAGGGTGGAAAAATTTTTAGTAGTAACTTCTTCACTCATTATATTGTCCTATATTATTTTAATAATTCTAGATTTTTAATTTTAAAACCTGCACTGTTTTTATGACCACCGCCTCCAAATTTAGAGGCTACCTCTGCAACATCTCTACTTTCTAAGCATGAATTATTAGACCTAAGTGAAAACCTATACCCATCAACCATTCTAGTATAAACGCAGGAGTATTGGCTGCCTACAACAAGTCTGTCTCCTATTTCTGATTGTAAAAATGGAGAATTAACAGCAGGTATTTCTTCACCAGAAATAGTTATAGTGTGAGCAGTCTTTAGTGATCTATCTACTATAGACATTTTATATTTATATAAATATCTTCCAATATCTAATATTTTATTATAATCTGGATTTTCTTTTTCCATTTTTTTAGAGATATCGCTCCAAATTTCAAAATCATATGGATGCAAATCTAGAAAGTCCAACATATATTTGGATTCTTCTATTTGCATTTTCCACAGATCTCTATCTTCTATAAACTTTATAATATTTGGAACGCTAGACTCTCCATACAAATACCTCCAAGCCATATAAGCTCCAGAGTGATTTACATCATATATAAAACAAGGAAGATTTGATAGAGATTTTTCTGCAGTTTTGTGATGATCAAGAATAACAAGACTGCTGCAATCTTTGATCATATTCTCTACGATTTCCCTGGAGTAAGAAAAGTCTACTATAAAAACATCTCTTCCCAAGACATCTGGAGGTGGATTGCCATGTGTTGCCGGAAAATATTCAGCTTCATCTCTAAATGCAGTCCAGAATGACCAAGCCGCCCCAAAACCATCTGGACATCCACCATGATATATTATCAGCGGTTTCATTGTTATCCTTTTTATATTCCACAGTTCATTCTTGAGTTAACAATAATAAGTGTTCTATGTGAATTTTTGTTTGTTATCAAAAATGGCAACTGATTAGGAGAAACTTTAAGTGCAAGTTCAAATAAAACTTGTTCTGACTTTGAGTTCAGAAGTTTAGAAGGAACCTCATAGCCATATGGCATGTGCTTGATTCCCAATAAATTGATTTTTATTGATTTATCCTTAAGCATTTCTTCGAAAAATGCTGGACCCAACTGCTTGTAAGCTGAGCATCTAATTGTTATATCTTTTGATTTTCTTAATTCAACTAAGGCTTCGTAAATACCTAGATTCAATAAAGAATTTTGTATTCCAATATTATCAGAATTATATAATGATTTTAATGATTCAATTGTATATATATTTGAATTTATTAAATTCATTATTAGAGAATGATTTTTAGATTTAGAAAATAATTTATTTATAAAGTTTTTATCTTTAGATATTTCTTTTATAGCATAAAACTTTATTAAATAACCAAAGTAAGTATTATAGATGTATTTTACATAATGATCTTTTGGATGATGACCAATATATCCGCAATATGTTTTGCTTTGTAAATATTTTTCTAAATTTAGAAACAATAAAAAGTCTATTTCTTCTTTCGAAGGGGGTTTAAAAGAAGCAAACTTATAAAAAAGATCATATTCACTGATACTAGTGCGATTTTCGGCAATAGTGTTGACCAAATCACTTATTTGCTTATTTGATAATAATTCAGAAAATTTTAAATCATTCACAGCAACCTCTCATAGACCGCTATTCATTCTTCTGTCAAGAAGCTGTTGAAAATCTCTTCTACTTCTAACTATTTTATTTGCTATGAATAAAGGTAGTTGATTTATTGGTATCTTATTCAAGATTATTTGAATAAGAATTGGCGAATTTGAATTTACAAATGAGGCTGGAACGGCATAATACATAGGCATCAAATTTGCTCCCAAAATCTGTACCTTAACCGACTTATCAGCTAACATTTCTTTAAAATATTTAAAGCCTAATCTTTTATAAACAGCAAGCCTAACATCTACACTTTTTGAACCTAATAGAGACTTCAAATCTTCAAAGCTTGCTATATCAATGTATCTCTGCTGAATGATCTCATTTTTTTTGGCATAATCTGAAATCATAGATATTGATTTCTCTGTATAAAGACCCCTACTCATCATTATTGATAGTAATCTAATATTTTTTGATTTAGAGTAAATCTCTTCTAATATATGGTCGTTATCTTGTAATAATTTAAGAATATTATTGAATAATAATGAATCTGAATAATACATATGATAATATCCTGAATCAGAAGGTTTAAACCTTTTCAATTCATCAATGTATTTCTCCATACCTTGGAAGAGTATTGTACTATCCTCCAGAGCTAACTCCATTATTTCATTTGGGCTTATATTTTTGCCCGATATAAGCTGCTCCTCCATTAGGACTCCAGAGCCTGAATTCAGAATCCTTGAAAGCTCATTTAAAAACTCTGGAAATCTTTTTTTTAGATCAATCAAATCGCTTGTAGATTCTGATTGATTTATGCCTTCTTTTTTCATATTACGATCTTCTATTCTAGTGGGTTTGACGGCATAAATATTGGAAGAATAACCAAATAGCCTTGCCGCTCCATCCTACGGTAACCACAAAAGAAATGCGGGGCTAGATTTTTTTTTCTAGCCCCGCAAATCAAATTGTATTATTATTTACTAGATGTACAAACCCTCTACAATCTCCGTTGAACTTGAGAAATATATTCTCTCTAGTTCATTACACTCTTCTGATAATACTTTTGTTATAAATGCTTTCATGATACTTAGTGATTCAAATTTAACTAACTTATCTTTATAATATAATTTATAAACTTTTGCCTCATCAAGCACATCACATTTTGATATAATCAACTTATTTCCACCACTTGTTTTTAGTGCAAAAATTAAACGATCTAAATTTAGATAATCTACTTTTCTGCGGCGTCCAGTTGTTACCCCATACTCCTTTCCTATGTCGCCTATTCTTGCTAGCTCTGGATTATCAAAAAGAGAATCAGGATATTTTGGATCTTCTCCAGATCTTGTTTCATATATCTTTGCAACAGCATAGATATTATTTATTAACCTTGGAGAAAATCCTAAAGAGCAAGCAGCATAAGGAAGAGTTTCGCTACTTGTTACATATGGATAATTGCCCCAATTTACATCTAAATAAAATCCCTGAGCACCTTCACATAGTATATTTCCGTATAAACCATCGTCATACAAAAATGACGCCCAGAATTCATCTTTTTCTGCAATTTGCTCAAACCTTATTCCAGATCTTGCATATTTATCTGCATATGCTGGCGCAATACCTCTTGAAGTTGTTCCTAGCTTTTGTGCTAGTGTATTCTTATCTGTATCTATATGTTTTTCTGTTACAATGTGGGCCTTTGGAGAAATTAAAATTAATGATGTATCAAATTTTGATTCTTTTAAATAAGATATTTCAGATAATAATGAATCTAGATTTATAACGCAACCTGGTCCTATAAAAGATTTTATTCCATAAAATATTCCAGATGGCACTATATGAGTTTTATATTTAACAGAATTTAAGTAAACTGTATGTCCGGCGTTTGCTCCGCCACCCCATCTTGCTACAAAATCATAATAATTATTATTTAATTTTTCATTAAAGTTTGGCATAAATGGAAGCGAATATCTTTCATATGCTGAATTCTTTTGAGAAGCAAGATAAGCAGAAACCTTGCCCTTTCCTTCATCGCCTGCCTGAGCACCATATACAATATCAACAGAATTTATTCTCATCATCTTTAAACCTCTCTAGCTATGGATTTATTTTTATAAATTTTGGATTCCCAAAAGAAAATGGCCACCCATTTTCAGGGTAGCCACAAATCTATAGCTGCAAACTCTTTATATTATGCCTTTTTTCTTTAAGGAGTCAAGTCTTTTTTGCCTTGCTGTTGATTGAATGCCATCATCTGCTGCATTAGAGCCCTGCATTCTTTGTGATGCTTTATCCACTCTCTTATCAGTTTCATCTTCGTATTTCTTTCCTCTAACTCTATTCCATCTATTTCTTCTATCTGACCTCATGTAGTCTTTAAATGATTCTCTTCCTTGTAGATCCAACCCATAGCCTTCTAATGCTCTTAGAATTCTTCTTATTTCTCTATTTCCAAGATAATCCCTTGCCCTATTGTCTTCTGCTTCTCCTAGTATTTGGACTCTTCCTTCTGGAGATTTAACGTAAATAACTGGTTTTCCTGCTTTGATTGATTCCATTGTAACATATAAAACATTTCCTCTAAATGTTCCAACGCTAACTGCTGGTTTTCCATTTATGGTTTCTCTTGCTGTACCTGATGTTGTAGGAGTATCTGTAGTAGTATCTGCTGCGACAGGTGGCGGAGTAGGTGATGGGCCAGCAGATGGAGTAGCAGGCGCTGAAGTGCTTAGAGTCATTTTATTTAAATTATCTGCGAATATATTCCATTTTGAAATACCAGCACTTTGAGGGGTCCAAGTAACTGTTCTGCCATTATCTAAAGTTATAGTTACTTTTAATGGACCATTTATTTTATATCTATAATCATCATCTCTAAGTTCTGTGCCTGCCTGGTGACTTACTTCTGTAGGAGTATCTGATTTAGTTCCCAAACCATATGCGGCTGCAGCAGCAGGTGTTTCTTTGCCTGTGGCACCCACTGTTTTTGGTGAGCTCATATGTGTATTATAATAATTTATTAAATTTTGCCTATTTTGAAAAGTTGAAATTTCAAAAACCATTTCCCTTAATTTATCATCAGTAATAAATGGTGTGTCTAGATGCTTATTTAAAATATCAAAAAATTTATTGTTATCTATTCTTTTTTCAACAAATGATGGCTTTAAATAGGTATCCGAATACTCTTTTGTTGGTAATGGAAAAACTTTTTCACGCAAATCTTGCATAAATAGATAAAATAAGTCCCCTAATTCTTTTTTTAAATTATCATCAGTCAATGCTGGCATTTTAGTATTCTGAGCAACCTTTATAAGATTCTTATATCCCAAACGATTTAGCTGATTATTTAACTTTATTAATTCTTTTCTCATTTTAAAACTCTCTTTTTCTATATTAATTATTTCTGAAAATTCTTTATCATCCAAAAAATCTTGAAGACCAATTTGATTAAAACCAGTTCTATTTGAAGCTTCAATATCATCATCAGTTACATGGCTTATTTCAACATTCTCATCGCCAGGAGTATTTCCAATTGGAACAGAAGTTAGTCCAATGCCATTTTTTCTCATCTTCTAACTCTAAAAGAATTATCGTTTGAAAAAAGTATATCTTTTATTTTTTTATAATGAGATGCTACCTTCATATCAGATGGAAGCTCTGGTTTAAATGCGTGCTCTGCAGATTCAGCAGCACCTTCTCCACCTGGAAACTCTCCAGTCATCACATTATAATCTTTAATATGAGCATTCTCATGAACAAGCACAGATTCTATCTGCTGAAGAAAGCCTGCAAATTGCTCATCGGTTATTGATGGAGGCATATTTGGAAGAACAAAGTGAATCTTGTCTGGTTTATTATTTTCATTTGCATCACCAGATGAAACATAAGCAATAGCATTTGGCTCGCCATCTGGTGCCTTTGTATTAAATACAATCTTATCTACACTAGATAAAATGCTTTTAATATCAGAGGATAAAGAAGGAACCTTCATAAGTTCATCCTTTATCTTGCTCCAATAAGGTGGGGGTGAACCAGTTGGTTCCATTTGTTGCGCATATTTTCTTATTTTATAATTGTAAGACATTTATCTCTCTTTAGAATTATTTTTCATTAATAGATTTTATACTTTTATTGCTTCAATTTCTTTTTTTAAAGCTTCTTCTATTTCTGTTTTATTATCATCATAATGTTTTTTAACACCAAGTGATTCTAATTTTGCAGCTTTAATTCCTCCAACAAAGTGAAAATCATCAAAATAAGAAAATAAAGATCTGCCATTTACATCTGTATCCTTTAGATATTGAATAACAAAATCTACGTTATCTTTTGTGTCTTCTCTTGCTGTAACTAAATATACTTTTCCTTCTGATTTTGCTTCAATTATTTTTGGAACAATTGAAGCATTCAAGCTGCCATTTCCTTTTCTAATTGTTTCATCAAAATCAAAAGAAGTTATATTCTCAGAAGATATCTTTACAAAATAAATTAAGCCATCGTATCTTTCGCTGGATTTTTTTATTGTTGGAGCGCGCTTTGGTTTCCTAGCTCCTCCTCCGGCAGATTCATTTCTTTTTTCTCTTTCTACTTTTCTTTTCTTTCTTATTGCAGATCTTTCTTCTTTATCTGTAAGTTCTCTTGTTGTAACTGGAGTTTCCTTTGTAACTCTTTTTGAAGGACGGCATTTTGGATATTTGCCTTTATCAGAATCAGACCTTCCGCATGGCATATATTTTCCAGATTTATCTTTTCTAGATATATCTACCCATTTTTCTTTAAACCATCTATCAAGACCGGAAAACTTTTCTATATCGTTTGATTCATATTCTGCCATCTTTTTTCTTATCCTTTCTGTTTTCTTTTTTGACATTTCTTTTTTCTTTTCTGCGTATTCATAAGCTTTCTTTAATCGTTTTTTTACTTCTGGATCTTTTGCGTTTTGATATGCGGCCCTAACTCTTTGGTGTACAAGATTTATTATCTGAGATTTTCTAGCATGAGATTTTGATTTAAAACAAGCCGAATTAAATGTCTCTCTAATATCCTCGATGGTTCTAAACTTCACCCTACATGTATCTTTTGGATTTTCATCTGTATATAACCTTCTTTCAGACCCTTTTGGCTTCTTTCCCGTTCCAACTCTTGGGTCGTCTGCTTTATCTTCTTTGTAAGCACCTCCGGAAGCTTTTCTTTTACAATATTGCTTTTGGAAAAAGCCCTTTGGATTATTGCAGTTTATATCTTTCTCATATTTAACGCTCCATCTTTTTTTATGGTTTGATCTTGGAGAATTATAATCGGAAGCATATTTTTGCAAATCTCCATGTGAAATTTGCAAAAAAGTAAGAAGTTTATTATATCTATTATCTTCCATTTTATTCCCAGAATTATTTTAAAGGTTTTGGTCCTCTCCAGCCACCACCGCGTTCCTTATACCATTGAGCCGCCCAACCATTTGCATAAGCAGAATTTCCAGTTATAGATATCATTCCGCCCTGCTTCATTAGCCATGTTCCAGAAGAAGTCTCTGGACACCATACATCACATTTTTCACCAGATTCTTTTATGATATCTCTTACAAAATTATTGAATCTTTTGGCAAGAATTATTGATTCAATTTGAAATCTATCTCCATAATCAAATGATACTTCATATCCAAGCAATGCTGCACATATTGATATGGCCTCTTTTTCTTCCAAGCTGTATTCTTTGGTTTTTGAATTAATAATATTATTCAACCATTCTAATCTTTCTATATTAGACATACCAAGAACTCTCTCTACGATATTCCATACTGATATATATGTATTTACGCTTGTATCAAGCATTCTAGCAGATGTTAGAATATTAGTATCTCCCATTATATCTTCTGTCTTTATCAAAGAGTTAATTCCATCTTTATTCATAACCCATTTATGATCATTTGTACATCTGAAGTCAAAGGAACTATCATTTTTATATAGTCTTATAGTTTCTGCATCCCTATAGAAATGCAAGTCTTTTATTTTATCCCAAGTTAAAGCACCTACGTTTAAATCAAAAGAAACAACCTCGTCGCCAATCCTCAAATCCTTAAAGCCCTTCCATCCACTTCTGGTTAAAGCATAAGAACCATTTACCGGAACGCAAGGATAAACTTTAAATTTTTTTCTAGCCTCGGCCAAAGCTCTTGCCCATAGAGCCTTATCGGTTGGTGTTCTTTTTTTATTTTTCTTTTTTGCAGCTTCCTTTATGATCTCATCAATTGCATCAGAAGCATCATTCATACCTAGTTTATCCAACTCATCTGCTAAGCTAATTAATTCTTCTATCATAATTTCCTCAAAATTTTTTGTTGACAAACCCGGAGATCCGTGACTACTATATAACCAACCAAGTGGTAAATGCTTCCTGCAAAAAAAACCAACAAGGTACTAATACCAATCCGGTAAGATTTTCTTGATGGTAGTTAATATATAACCTGTATCCTTCTTTTTCTTCAACCCATCTTCTTCTATATTTTTAATCTTACGAATAATCTCGTTAATTTCCCGTTTAGGCTTCGTCAAGCTTTTGCCCCGGCTCCGAATCTGCCCGATTATTTCCGACACGCTCTTGCCAGCTTTATTCTTATTTGAAGCTGCTTCTTTTATAATGTCCTCAAATTCCTTCCTAGCGATTAAGCTGTAAATATCCTCCGCTGCACTTACAATTCTTGGTCTCGTTGGTTTTTTATATCCTTGTGTTACAGTTAGTATATCTATGAAACCTTCCGATATCTTAGAAATAAAAAAATTAAAAGCAGCTCTTTCGCCTCTATTCTGTTTTCGTATTTCCATCCATACTATTCTTTTAGGACTTGAAGTTAGATCGCTATCTTTTGAATAAAACATATGAACAACATTATTTGATGCTGCCGCAAAGTCTTTTGCTATCTCGTCATTTAGTTCTCTATTACTTAGAGTGTTCAAGACTTCTCTTTTTGTAAATTCAGTTTCTTGTCCACTAAAGTATTTTCTATATTTTATTCTAACTGGCACGGCAACCCTTATAACTCGACCTGTTCTTGGGTCTGTTATAGTTGAAGGCTCTAATCCTGCTGCTGCTTTTTTTTCCATTATATTCTCTTAATATTTCTTTAAATAATATTAGTAAAAAAAAAAAACGAGAGGAAAACCTCTCGTTTTTTAAATCTAGTAAGAGCTTACTCTTCCGCAATCTCTACATTATAGGCTAAGAATTTATAAAAATCATCAGCATTTTCTATCTTGAATTTCTTTGGAGCTGGAGAGAATCCCATCCTAACTCTCTCGATCTCCTTATCTTCAAGGAAATGTTTAATCCTATCGGTTTCTACTGCAACTATTGAGCCCTCAAAGGACATTCTCAATGAGTCAACAATTACCTGATCCTCCTCCCATTTATAACCAATGCCTTTGAAGAAGTTTCTGTGAACAGGAATTGCAAGCCAGCTAATATCAGTAGTCATTTTTTATTTTAATCCTTATGGTTTAAAGTTTATTTGCCTTTATTAATTCTTGCTTCTAAGCAATTTCTTGCTTTAACTGAAGTAAATCCAACGAAAGATCCCAACATATCAAATGGAGCATTCAAGGCTAAACAATATTGTACATCGGTATATCTTGAGTCTGCAAACTGTAGTAATAATTTTTCTTTATTTTGATATAAATTTGGATTTGTATTAAATACTTTGAATAGTGCATCAATGGCACTTGTTGATGCCATTTCGCTTGAATCAGATCTCATCTTTCTTGCTTTCTTTTCGTTTAAGAAGCCAGCATTTATATACATGGTATATAAAGATGATCTCACATGAGGCGAAAAGGAATTATCAGAATTCCATAAAATTTCATCCAAATCATTTTTGGCAGAAACTGGATCTTTGTTTATGTAGCCAGTTAGCAATTTAGTTGTAATGTTTCTTATAAAACCTTTGTAAATTTGGTTAAATTGAAATGGAGCTATTACTTTATATAAAGCTTTATAATCTATATCGTCTTTCCATTTTAGGCAATCAATGATATAGTTATTATCATTCATTAGTAACTGTAAATCATATCTTTTTTCTTCAATTTCTTTAAATTTTTCATCTATTATTTCTTTATACTCTGGAATAGAATATAGATTAAATCCATTGTGTGCAGCGTCTTTAACTAGCCTTTCTATGAATTCGTGACGAGATATGGTGTCTCTATATATGTTTATAAATGCACTGCTAGTAAAGAGCCTTCTAGTGGATTCGCCTCTAAACTTATTGCTGACATCAAATAATCTTGATATACCAATGTCTTCTAGTGCTAAATATAGCTCACCCTGATCCTCTGGTCTGTACCTAGAGATTCTCTCATAATCATAGTGTAAACTATATGCTATTTTTTCATTGCTCATTATTTCTCCAGATTGGTACAAAATGATTAGAAATTATTATTTCTTTGAGAGAATCCATTCTTTTATATCTTTAATATTATAATTTATAATTTTAACTTTTACGCGATCATCTAGATGATCCCAAACATTTATAACGTGATTTATTGGTTGCCTGCAAAATGCATCTGCTATTTTTACCATCTTATCATTATAAGATGCGACGGATGCATTTACTCCAGCAGCAATTATCATTGCAAATACCTCATCTTCTGAGAGTTGCTCTGGGGCTATACCGGAAAGAGTTTTTTCTGGAATCACTTGATACTCCTAAGTTTTTATACAATTAAAGAAGTTTGCGGCAGTTGTAGCTACCGCAACTATAATATGGCCAAGATATTTCCGATCAACTTTTTACTGATCTAAGGATTCTTCTCTTGTAAAAATGGCAACTTCCGTTGTTAGAAGCGTTCCGCTTGCAGAGGCAGCATTTTCTAATGCTGATCTGACAACTTTTACAGGATCAATTACTCCAACTTTTAGCATATCTTCTTCATACCTATTATTAAATGCATCATAACCTGATGTTGAGCTTTCGCTATCTATAATTCTCTCCATAATAGAATAAAAATCAGTTCCTGCATTATTCATTATTTGAATGAATGGAGATTTAATTGCTTTTTCAACTATCTCAAAGCCAACGGCCTCTTCTGAGGTTAGGTCTAATAGCCTCCTTTGCTGTCTAAGGTGAGGTACACAGTGAAGTAGAGCTGATCCACCACCAGAGACTATTCCCTCTTCTATTGCTGCTTTTACTGCATTTATAGCATCTTCTACTCTATCCTTTCTTTCCTTCATTTCAGATTCGGAGATTCC
>Ga0129333_10000258_pt1 | contig 39573 bp, 10 predicted proteins | sample CPB6_08_DNA_FD_94474 | JGI IMG/M metagenome (GOLD analysis project Ga0129333, IMG submission 94474) | Freshwater to marine salinity gradient microbial communities from Chesapeake Bay, USA - CPBay_Sum_0.6_0.8_DNA | ecosystem: Environmental > Aquatic > Marine > Coastal | place: USA: Chesapeake... | reverse complement strand
TTGATTATTTAATCTATCTATTTCTTTTTGCTCTTCTTCTGTAAAAGGTTCTATTCCTTTAAATTTAAGTTCTCCTAAACTCATTTCGTATTTAGAAGTTTCCTTAAAACCAGCTGCATCAAACATACCTAAAGCTTCATATACAGTATTAGCTAATTCAGGATTAGAATCAAATAGTTCTGGTATTCCTGGTTTAATTGCTGCAGGTTTTACATTCAATAACTTACCTTCTTTTCGTAAACTCTCTCTTATCTCTTCAACAGATCTAACTCTACCATATTCTAGATAGTCTTTATTAGCTACGAACTCTCCAAATACTTTTATTGATTCATTTAGTGCATCCTTTTCAGGACCAAACGCGCATGCATTCATTCTATTAACGTTTACAATTTTTAATATATTCTAATACTGTGTTGTCCGAAACTCGTTGTTTTACACCAGATTCCATCAAGGTCTGCTGTATATAATCTAGTCCGGTTGTCGCTCCCTCTAAAAGTTCTGTTGAGAAACCTTTACTTATAAGATCGAACATTGGATTAATATAACCAAACTCTTTTAATAGTCTCTTAGACAAATGTACGTACAAATTCACGTTCTTTTTAAGCTGAGTATTGGGAGCATACTTACCATTTTGTAGACTAAATCCTATAAGTTCTAGACCCATTCCTCGTGAAGGGAACACAATAGTTTTACCAGAATTCTTTAGTCTAGCTAGCTCATCTATCTGTTGATCAAGAACTGCTTTGTACTTCTCAAATTCTTCAGCACTAGGATTCTGACCACTAGGTAATTGTAATTGAATTCCGTAACTTCTACCTTTATCCAAACCTTTTCTAAACGCTTTTCTAGATCCGTTTGTAGGAGTCTTGTTTACTTTGGTACCAATAGGATACTGATCATCAAATACAAATACACTATCAGGATTCTCTTCAGAAACAGCATCGAACTCATTAGTTGTGAACTTCATAACATCCTCATTGTATACAGAAACAGATTCTATTTCACCCGTCTCCATATTTACAAATGCTGCGTTTTGCTCTTGAAGTATGTCAGTGTTAATAGTTTCTTTATTGAATGCACTTACTGCAGCATCTGCAACATAAGAAACATACATATTTCTGTCTCCGTTAAACTTAACGTCAAATCTTCTAGCAAATCTCTTCAGGATATTATCCGTCTGCGCTTTATTAGTATTGAATACTTTTATATACTGGTCTAAGTTCTGAACAATAAACGGTGCAATGTTATCCATTGTAAACACACTCATTACATATAGTCCAGATCTAGCATTGTTACCACCTTGTATAAATCCAATAGTCGGAAGCTTTTCAAAGAACGCACTGATTACAGTATTGAGTTCTTTATCTTTTACTTTACTTACACCTGGGTCAGCAAGTTGTAACATTTGATCTTTGTAAGATGTACGTAACTGACCATCCTTTTCTTGAGTAATTAATCTTAAGAATGTTTTATTACCAACAATCTTACGGGCAAGTAACTCAAGCACTGGATAGTTAGAAATCAATCCCGGATTATCAATTAAGAAGTGTTCTAGCTTTCTATGAGTACCTACAAGGTTTTGCTTATTATCTCCTGCAAAAATACTAGTGTCAATATACAAGTTATCCAAAGCTTTATTACGCAGGAACTCTTCATATCTCATTGGCATATTTTTATTATCACCAATGATTTTCAAAAACTCTATGAACTCTTTAGACTGAACTGTCTCACTGTAGGGGTACATTCCTCGTAAGGTCTCTCTTTCAAGAACAAACTTATAGTATAATTCAAATCCTCTATCACCGTAAGAAGAAAACGTGTTCTCTGGCAGTGGTGCTAGCACAGCATTCTTAGGATTGTATGGTGATCTTGCTGATAGAACTTCAAGTTTCTTTGTAGACTTATATTCTAATCCACTAAATAATCTTAAGTCATACTGCTCCTTTAAAGATTTCTTATCTACGAGTAGTGTAGGTTTACCGTCAGCATCAACATTTAAAAATGCTCCAAATTTAAGTACTTCCTGATTCTCAATATCAACTTCTACATCATTAGTTCTATATGTATCATCGTTGGTATTGTGTCTATACAGGAAGTTCTCAAAGATGTATTGATTCAAATCTGAAGTAAATGCGCTCACATACTTTTCTTCCATATCCATATCCATATCAAGCTTATCTAAATGTTCTAATAAGAATTCATTCAGATATACAGATGACCTTAATGGAAGAACAGCAGACAAAGATTGACGGATAAGATCTTGCTTCATGAATGAACCTAAGATTGTAGACTTCAATAGTTTGTCAACCATCTCTTTAGGAACCTTAGCGGATATACCACGACTACCTTCTTGTTTAGCTACAGCATCAAAGTAAGTTCTCGCTTTATCAGTATCAAAATTCAAACTTCTCTTTACTTCTGAGTTAGCTTTACTCATCAATTGTATTTCTACAAAGTGTTCAAAGATCAAATCATTAATGTCAATCTTACCTTCTAAGTTAGCATATAAATCCTCCACAGGAATACTAAAATCACTAGGTATCTCACCACGCTTCTTTTGAATAGCAGCAACAATCAGCTCTACAGATGGTTTACGTTTTCCAGTTCTTGCAAGAATGTCAGGTGATATTGTATCTAACAAAGCATTGTACTTTGCAAAGCTTGGATTAATATATTCGCCTCCGGTTAAACCAGCATACGGACTTCCATATTGTCTTACCTTTTCTAGATATTCTCTGATCTTAGGTTGGGATAAGAACAACACAATCTGTCTGATCGGTACACCTGCTAGAATCATTACCTCAAATTCTGGTTCAAATTCTTTAATAGCATTGATGTCATAAACCCAATCGTCTTTTGCAACGTCAAGGTATCCGTTCATCAACTCTGATATTACATCTGCAGTGTAGCGTTTTTTATCTGCACTCATCTGGTGAGACAAAGAAATACTATCTCCGATCTTATTATGATCTAAGAAAAGTCTTTGATAAACTTTACCAGCTTTAGTATCGTACTCATTTGCTAAGTACATACCTACTGATCTATATAAGTTAGAGAAGGTATTACCAGTAGCGATCATACCGATACCATCTTTACCAGCAGATAATGAAATTGCTTTAGAGATGTTGTAACCGTTCTCCATAATACGTGTTGGAGAAAACTTACGAGAACTATGTCTGCTTGTTTTGAAAGACTTACGGTTGTATTTACCAAACTCATTTTTTATAGATGGTGTTCCGTCTTCTTCTTCTCCTGTAAAGATTGTTGTATCGTTAGGTCGAGTCAGGTTGATATAGTTATCAGGTCTGCTTACAATACTAACCATGTTTTGCAACAATAAATTAGTTTCAGCATTAGTACTATAAGACTGTATCTGTCTATTTATATTTCTAATCTCTTCAAGATTATCAGCAATCTCTTTATCACGAGCTTCATAAAGTTCTCTTATTTCTTTTCGTGCTGCAAATTCTGCATCAAGTTTGCTTTGTATAGATTCAATCTTCTCAATTATAGCATCTAACTCAGCTTGTTTCTTTTCAATATATTTCTTACTGTCTTTGATACTCTTACCCGCAGCAAGTCTCTCTTCTTGATCAGCTTTTGCTTTTCTAATTTTCTTGTAGATGACTGATCTCTCTTCTACTAGTGGTTCCTTTTCTGCAATTAATGCATCGATATCCTCACTGGCAACTATTTTAGAAAGTTGTTCATCGTATTTTCTATCAATAGCATCATACTTCTCTCTAAGAGTTTCTTTTTCATTTTCAAGTGTAGCTTCTGACTTCTTTGTCTTAACTGACTTAGTGAGCTCTACCTTCTTTTCATTATAACTTATACTAGGTACAAGCGTAACAAGCTTGTCGATATCAAAGTCACCACCTGATTTAGCTACAATCTCTAATGGCAAGATCATTATATTACCCGCAGCTTCTGGTAAGAACTCATATACTTCCATAAAGTCCATAGAGTTGGTACCCTGTGTTGGAATACGAACACCAAATAGAGTAATCATTTTTCTATTATCTCCGGTGTTTAACCACTTGTCATTCTGAACCATTTCGTTTAAGCGATCAAGTGTTCCTATCTTCTTACCATCATTATGATCTACATTCAATAACTTCTTAAAGTCACCGTGTAAAGCAATCTTGATCTTCATCCCTGAGATAGGACTCTTTCCATTCCATTTATAGAATGGTAAACCATCGGTACCATACTTTTTAAGATCTGCTTCTGTGGGTTTAGAGAACTTCTCAAATCCTACACCTGATCCTTGGATGTATTGCTCACCTTTACTCATCTGGTCAATAATTCTCTTATTAACCAATGCAGTAATTAATGATTCAATCTTAGCAGGATCTGTAGAAATATCTAAAGGAAATAATAATTTACCGTTAGCATCTATTTTAATGAAGTCAATTGACTGCTCGTCTAGATCTTGTGCTGTAAGACTTTCTTTTACATATTCAACAAGACGCTTATGATTGATTTTACCATTCTGGAAACCTAACTCTTTCTTAAGTTGGTTCTCTGCAATAGTTGTAATCTTATTGATATGATTTACATATGTCTTTTCTAGTTCGTAGTAAGTAGACTCTTTCTCTTTTTGTTTTTCAGATAAGTCCGCCCATTGTTTTATTCTTTCAGACTCTGTAAGTCTTGGTCTGAAATCAGTTGGTACACCAAAATCTCTAAGTCCTGATGTAACTAACTTTCTTAACTGTGTAGGGAACTTTACATTCTTCTTAAACTTATCTTTAGTAACAAGCTGTTCTTTTAAGTAATCCAAGAAGATTGTATTCTCAACAAACTTGTAATCGGGTTCAGTAAATGCTGGATCAAATTGATCGTTCTTGTAGAATGGAATCAAATCACCATTAGTACCTATACTAGCAATCTTAGAACCGGAATGCATTACACCATAAGCAAAACCTTGAGACACCAAATGATTATGTAACTTCTCAAGTCTCTTACCTTTAATTACATTAGGTATAAGTGGCATTACAGAATACTTGTGAAAAGCATTAGGTGCAAAGTTATCTGTTAACAGTGGACCAGAGTACTGTAATTTCTTTACAGGGAAAAATTGTAGTGTCTCTGCAAGATCTACATTCTCACCATTTATAATTCTATTGTATAGATCTTCTTTTTCTGGACTCCAATTATCAAGTCTAATCTCCAATGCTCTATATGCATCGAATGTCATCCATGCTTGAGCATCTGCTACTTTCATATTCTTGTAAGCATCGTATGCTTCTTTAGGAATAGGTACAGCAGCAGTTTTATTGTACTCATCTAACACACTAATCATTTCATTATAGTATGCAGAGTCTGTAAATACATCTTTGAATACTGCTGTTTTTAGTATAGAACCTTGATACTCTAATGGATTCGATGGTGCTTGAAGACCTGATTGTTGGAACCAAGGTGACGTATGGTAACGACCCCCTCTATGTACAAACATATTATCCATAAATACATCTGCAACAGGAATTCTACCCGTAGCAAAGAATCCAGGAATACGTTTCATGTGTTCTTCCTTATCATGGTTGTTCATAGCAGGATCACCGTATACAAGAATATTCATTTCAAACTTGTGGATGAAGCTATTATATACCATAGACTTAACTGCTGTATCAAAGATTGTAGACGCTGCTTTACCTTTTAAGTTAGGTAACACGTTAGTAGTCATTGATGCATATACACCGGGTCTTTGTAATACAGGAAAAGCATTTAGTATGTTCTTTGTCTTTGCAATCTCTTCTTCAAAATAGTTATTTAACTGCTCAACAATTTGTTCTCTTACAGCAAAGTTATTAGCTAAGAATTTTTTAAAGGAATCCAAGTCTGTAATAGACTCTTCATTGATCAACATGTTAGCTGTATCTTCTAATAAGATGTCGTCAAATACTGTGAAGGTACTTCCTGTATCTTTAAATGTTACAGGGTTTCCTTTCTTATCATACCAAAGAATAATATCTTCCGGATTAGTTCCAGTACCGCTGAAGCTTCTAACTTTTTTAATTCTTTCAAGTTCAGAACCTACATAGTCAATAATAATATCATTCGCTATGCTTCTACCGTTAGCATTCTCAAACTCTTTAGGATGTACGTAGAATGATGGGTTACCATTATTTGTAAGTGCTACGATAAAAGCTTGTGTCTTATCAGCGTGTTTATATGCCTCCGCAAATCCTTGCAAGTTATATGTGAAGAAGTCACGCAAATACGCCGTCTGGAAATCTGATGCAGATGATTTCAATCCTGATAATAAGATTACCGTTTCTACATTATCTTTAATCTGCTTATCAAGAACTTGTGTTCCTAACTGAGATCTTATTTCAAGTTGATAAGGTACACCGTTCTTTAACTGACGCTTGCCTAATGTCTCTCCGAACATTCTTTTGAAAATCACCGATGACTTTACAAGAGCATTTCTTTCAGGATTGTAGTGAGACATGTTAGGTTCTGCAATCATTCTATCGAATGCTGCTTGTGTTCCGTCTAAACTATCCGTAGAGTCGTTAATTCTATTTATAAGATTACCTGCTGTACTAGGGTTAGACATCTCAGATTGTGAGTCGCCGCTAGCATTTTTAATCATGTAATCGTTTACGGTACCGGAATACTTAGATTGTACTTGCAATAAGTTATTCCAAGGGGTACCTTGATCATAAAACAAACTTGCTTGACCAGCTGATTTAAGTCCGGTAATTACTCTATTGTTTTGCTTACCGCTTGTAACGATGTTGTAGATATTAGTGATAATATTTCTGTCTCTAAGTAGTCTTCTAATCTTTACATTCTCAGCAACATCAATACCCAAGTCTCTTAAAAACTCTACAGGTTTTTGCAATGCCATTACAGAAGTAGGATACTTTCTAAGTACTCCTTCAAGACTTAATGTATAAACACCATCTGTGTTTTTAACCAAGAACTGACTTCTTGTTTTATTTACCTTAAATGCATCTTCTAGATTTCTACCTGTTAACTTATCAGCACCATCTGACTCACCTACTCTTACTTCTACAGCACTGTTGTTTACATAACTAATAGTAACCTGGTTACCTTCTAGTTTATCAAAACGGAAACTATGGAAAAAACTATTCCATAGCGATTGATTACTAATATCCGGTGTGTTCAAAGGACCTAGTTTCTGTAGGAGTTGTTGAACAATTAAATATCTACTATCGGGCTTACCATTATCAAGAAGCATCTTAGACGCAAGATCCATATTCTCAAGCATCTTAAGACGTGTATATGCATTCTCTGTAGAGGTTGCGATAGCGCTATATGCTTTTCTAAATGGTACTACTTTCTTGAAACCTAAGCTATTATATGCAAACTTATCACCGTCCTTTTCAAACAACCCACTCAAAAGAAACATCACAGCATCGTCCATTCTTTCAATGGTTCCGAACTCAATACCAGCACCTGCCATTAATCCTTCTCTGTCTGACGCACCTTCTTCAGTGTTAACAGCATCTGTTTGGTTACCAATATTACTTTCTCTATCCAATGCTTTAGATTGCATCGTCATATCAAACAATCCGTAGCGTTTGTTATAATAGTCAATTAAACCACCAGTGAAAGTTTCAGTGTTACCAAAGTTCATATATGCATACTGTAATAACTGCATATTCTTTTCCAACTGTTCTTTTAAGAAACTCTCTGGAGTATTTTCGTATTCAGACTTTACAGCTTTAAGTCTATTAAGTATTGTTTCTTTTGCGTCTTCTAATACAGCTCTCTTATATGCGTTGTTATTGAATAATGCAGATGTTGCTTTTGCTGTACCTCTACTATCTACAATATCAGATATGATTGAGTTAAGTGAGTCTGATAACAAAATAGAATCACTAATATTCAAATCTTCAAATCCTTCTGTTGTAGCAATAATACCGCTATTCAAAACATTAAATTCCATATTAGCAGCATCCATTGTATAGTCGGATAAATTACCAACATACAATTTCTCAAATACTTCTGCTACATTACTTTCTGATATAGGTGTAAGGGTACTTTCTCTAGATCCAAATCCAAATAATGCTTTTAGCGCATCCCATATCTTTCTAAAGATACTCTTTACTTTAGCAGGTTCTGTTTTAGGAAACTTACCACCATTCAATGCAAACTCGCGGAACTTTTCAGCAAGATGTTCTTCAGCGTAAAGTCTATGATTCTTATTAGTAAAATCTAAATCAGAAGCACTCATTGACTTCCAACTATTAGTAGAATCATCATAGTACTTAATTCTTTCTCCAGAGTTCTTTACAGCATTGTATAAATCTAATTTCTCTTTACCTGTTAAGAACCACTGTGTAAATCCGTGCCACGCTTCGTGATATAAATCTGAGTAGTCTGATCCTTGGAATAAACTAATACCTGCTCGTGTAAAACGTGCTCTTACATCACCATTGCTATTTGCAATTCTAAACATAACATGATAAGGAATCACATCTGACATGTTCTTCTCTACAATGTTACCACTAGCATCTTTGAACTTAATCTTAAGATTCTTATACCATGACTCTGCTTCAGCAACTTGTGCAGGTGTAGCTTCAATCTCACCTTGACCACGTCTCTTATAAGTACCGAAGTCAAAATCTTTAGATTTATTTACAGTAACTTCAGAGTTAGTAGGTAGATTAGATGGAGTCTCATCTGCTTTAGTTTCTCTTTCTTTTTCTAATTCAAATGCTTCCCAGTTGAAGTTATTAATCAAATAGTCTAATGCATTAGAATGAGCAGGTTCGTTCAACTCTACATAGTAAAGAATATCTTTACCTTTAAGTTTACCTGAAGTAAGTTCTTGTCTGATCCAGTTAGCACGTTCTTTTAACTTTTCAATTTCTTGAGTAGTCTTTCCGGACTTACTGTAGTCAAAGTTATCATTAGTAACCCAATCTAAATATGTCTTTACAGCATCAACTGTACTAGCAACTCTTATTAAATCTGGATTCTTTTTAAGAACACTCTCTGTTGAAGAAAATGGATTACCAAAGTGTTGATTAGTATTATGAATTCTTGTAGCTATTACCCCAGTAATTGCACCACTCTTATTTGTTTCATAAGCTTCTGTTTTCTTTGATAGTGTTGCCCAAGTCTTTTTCTTTACATTGCCTGTAATAGTTTTGTTAGGATCTAACTTAGAATACATTCTGTCAACAGGATTATCTCCTATGACTTCCTTAACTTTCTTTGCAGTGCTTAGTGTACGAAGACCGTCTATACCTAATGAGAACTTTACATATCCATTTACTTGACGGATTTCTCCATTAAATAATTCGATACTTACTAATGCATTCTCTTTCGCCCAATCAAGATAGGGTCTTGTAGATGTAGTAATATCCAAAGATCCTTCAGTGTTTGGGGTAAGTGTAAACTCAACAAAGTTACCAGTTGCTCTTTTGTTATTATAGAAGAACTGATTCTTCTGAGTTACAAATTCACCTTTAGCATTCTTTATCTTAGTGCTAGTAAACTCTCTTGTTAGGAAATTAATTATCGCTTGTTTAGCTGCATCCTTATCAGAAGTATCTACAGCGTCTCTACCTAGGAATATTGTACCGGTAGTTATGTCGTACCTGAAACTATCTGCAGTGGTTCCGAACTGTGTAAAGTTTGTAAGGAGATTAAACTTTTGTGAAGGTGTCATAAGAACACCTTTCTGTTTAATCATTATATCGTTTAGTAATAAGTCTGCTACTTTACTCGCCATCTCTTGAGTGTATGGCGCCATAAAGAACTCGATAGGTTGTGATATACCGGGGACGTTTATTACTTTCTTATCTCCCGCAACTACAGGATTGAAGGATGTAATATTCTTTACATTAGAAATAGGAGTTTGCTCACTACTAGCAAGGTTCATAAACCCTCTACTAATATCTTCTATATTCAATCTTACAGCAGAATCTTTGTTTGCATCTAAGTAGTCTTGAATATCTTTAAGTCTTGCAAAAGCAGTTTGATATCTGAACTCAATTGCTTCCGGAGTAGTTCCTTCAACTCTAGCGGCATAAGCAACAGATTGTATAGTAAGTCCTTCTACTTGTGATAAGTCAAATACTAAATTACCAGCTGGTCCTTTTGTACTAGATGGTATACGTCTTTGTGGAAAGTAAACAATTCTTCCATCTTCGCTTGTAGCATTCTCGTAAGTCTCAGAAAAATACAATGGATTACCAGTCTCATCTGTAAATACAACATACATAGTATTTGCAGAAGTCTTCATATAAGCTTCTGAATCTCTAGTAGTTGGGTACAGTTGGTTAGTGGGTATACTTGAACCAAGCACCATTGATACATATACTTTTCTTCCGTTAAAATCTATTCCTCCGTTTTGATCTGGACCACCTAGATCTAACATTCGTTTCTCAATTGTCTTTAAGAAATCGTAGTACCAAATCATATCCTCAGACGCTAACTCATTACCTGTAGAGGTCATTGGGTCAGCGGGAATCGCTTGGAACTCTCCAAGAATCTTTAGTTCTGATTGAGGAGGTGTTTGTGCTTTCTTTGCTTCTTCGTTAGCTGACTGAGAAGCTGCAATAGTATTTTGTACAAGATTCTTGTTTACATACGTCCTAACATTCTCAATATCAGCATTAAAACTACTAGCTAACTTAAATAGTTCATTAAGGTCCAATGGTCCTTTTCTCTTCATGAGCTCGTCACTTATGTCACTAAATGCGGAAACGACTATTTTCATAGTCTCTGGTACCGCTCTTAATAACGTAAGTGCTTTATCAGGATCACCATAACCCTGTAAGGATCTGTCATACAAATACTTTAAGAACTTCGTCATAACGAAAGGACTATCTGCATTAGCCGCTTTCTCAGAAAGAAGTTTATAAATAGCGGTTTCTAATTTATCAATATCACTTTTCTCTAGTGACCAGTTACTTGAAGAATCACAAATCATTTCTTAGGCTTTATTATTTAGGAGGAGCACTTATTAAACAAATCATTCAAACTATCGTCTGTAGATGTACGATCCATTGCGGTACGTTTTGCTTTCATTTTCTGAATTCTAGCTGCTGCATCATTAGTCAAATCTGACTGCGCACTATCTGACTTCTTAACAGTTTCATTTTTAGGTTTTGGAGCTTTTTCTTCAACGGTCATTGGACGTAGATTTTGATTAATATCCTCTTCTGCTAAGGTACGAAACTTAGCATTCGTACGCAAATCTAAGTCAGCTACTGTATCAAGATTTTCAAACTTATCTGTAACATCGTGGAAACTTACAAAGGTAGTACCTTTATTATATGGTATTAGTATAAGCTTAGTTCCATTATCATTAAATTCGTATATAACGGGTTCCTTGATACGTACAACTATATCCTTGATTTCCAATTGATTAGCTACTTCTTGTTTCTTAGTTGCTATAAGTGACTGTACTTCTTCATATGTAGTTCCAGCAAGTGCTAACTCTTTATCTAAAGTACCCAATGTCATTGCGTTATTGAGTTCTGCTCTGATTAAAGTCAACTGACTCTTATTTGTAACAGCACCTATTCTTGCTCTGATATCACCAAGTCCGGTTTGTTGAGCAGTTCCTTTTAAGATGTCTACTCCATAGATAGCAGATATAGTTAATCTCTTGTCAGCAGGAACTGCTTTTTCAGCTTTATTGATATTATCTGTCTTAGCATCTCTCTTTATATCTGATAAAGGATTTACTATAATAACATCAAACATGTTATAAAAAGGTAGCGCTCCTGTATTATCAAATACTACAGTAGTTCCAGTTGCTGCTTCTTCCTTAGCATTTTTTAATGCTTGTTGATATAAGTATGTACGAGCATTGTTAGCACCAAGGTTAGTTGCAGCTAAAGGATTTAAGTAATACATTACATCTTTAAGATCTATGATATTTGCAGATAGTGCTCTTATCAAACCTTCAGCAAGATCATTTTCGCTTCCGCTGGTTGCTGACTTTTTAGCATCCTTAGCAATTTCCATTAACCTATTAACTATTCTAGGTTCATTAAGAACATTCTCTATAAATTCATTACCTGTTTTAACACCGTCACCCAATTCACCAAAGTCCTCTTGAATACTACTATCTGTAGTAATGTATATAACTTTACCTTTAAACTGAGGTGCTACATTATTTATTCTTTCTGCAGGTTTTGGACGAGGTTCTCTTTTAACAAACTGAATCTTATCTACAGGATCTGTTACTTCGTATGTATCTCTATCTATATAGTAGATGTCTTGGGTTTGTCCTAACCCTTCATACATCGTCATAAAATCATCAAAGTCTACACCAGTAATATCAAAGAAGTTCTCTTTAGCTGCTTCTATATTACCTTCAGCTGATAGTTCTTTCTTTAAATCATCAAGTGTTTTTTGACTAACTCCCCTAGGATTACGTTTCATTAAATCTATGATCATGTCACGTAATTCATCTTCACTAGTTGTTTCATGAATTACACCTGATCCTGTAACGTCTTCTCCTCCTTTTAATGCCATGATAAACTGATCCCATCCCATAGCTGTTTTATCATCAGTGAACCACGCTTTTTCACTAACATCTGTTGCCCAGGTTAACTCTTTAGATCTTCTAAACTTAGTACCTCTTAAGTTTTGTAACATTACGTACTCTATATTAGAAGGATCTTCCCCTATCAAATAACTATATTTGTCTATAGAGTCAGCTGCTTTATAGTATTGATCAAATATTTCTTTTCTTTCTGCGTCATTTAATATTTGATTCCACCATACTTTAAACCAACCTTTATTATTTCTAAATAGATTCTTAGCAAGTTGTTTAGACTTTTTAAAACTATACTCGTATTCTTGTTTCTTATTGAAGAATCTCCACATCAACTTTTCTCTATCCCATAAAGCAACGCTAGCACCTTTATTTTCACCAATTACCATTACACCAGCTTGCTTCTTTAGATACTCATAGCTGTCTTTATTTACTCTTTCTTCTTTTTTAAACTCATTCCAATTATCTTTTGATGTCTTCTGGAAACCTTTAAATTCTAAATAATCAGAAACCATCTTATCCATACCAGCAGCATTGCCAACATTGAAAGTAGTTACTCCTTGGTTGATAGCTTTATCTATAAGTGGTTTATAGAATAACTGGAAGTGTCTGTTGATATCTTCATTATTAATCTTTCCGCCGGTTTGTTTAGGATTCCATGTACCACTACCACTGATCATTACAGCAGTTATTCCTGTAAAGTCACTAGGGTTAGCTGCAGTACCCCAACCTCTTTGATATGCTTCTGTTGCAGATACATATGTATCTTTTGTTTCAGGTGCTTTGGAACCAATAAACGCATCAGATACACGCATCATCTCAATATCCTTACGGATATTCTTTGCTTTAGAAGGTGCTGTTTTAATTAACTCTTCTGCAGCTTGTATCGCACTTTCTCTTGGAGTAGGTTCAGTTTGAGTATTATCTTTTCCTGTTTGTTTAGGTTCTTTTTCTGGTTTAGTACCTTCTAAAGCAGCTAGTTCTTTATCAGTTTTTCCATATATCCAAGCCTGAAAGCTGTCTTTGTTATTACCTACTTTAGGAGCAGCTGGATCAAACCTATCATTTAAATAGGATTTTAAAGCTTGAGTAACTGCTATATCAAAGACATAACCAAGTCTTCGGATCTTATCAAAAGCTTCATCTGCACTCTTACTATTTTGAATTACTTGCTCTATAATATCAGCAGCTTCTTTTTTATCTTCAGCAGATAACGCTTCAGGATCAGTTGTAGCAGTGTCAGCACCATCAGCAAACCTCTTAATCAACATAGAATTGGTAGAGTTTCCCCTAGTTGCTGCTTCCTTAGCTTTTTTAATCTCACTATTTAGTCTGTTAAACTCAGCCATTTTATCTGCTGGTACAGAACCGTCTTCACTCCTTAAAGCTCTTCTCTGTTCTTCAAGGTCTTGAATTTTCTTTTCTAAAGCTTCTTGTTTCTTAGCTTCTATATCAGAATCAGGAGTTTCTGGTGCTTGCGTTTTTTGATTTAGTTGCTCTACTAGTCCTTTAGCATTGTTATAACTTTCAATGACTAAATCAGGAAAAGCTTTTCTTAATTCAGTAAGAATTTCTGGATTAATATCTGTTAATCCGCTATTAACAAGAATACCACCAATATCATCAATACTCTTTATTCCTACAGTTCCTTTTTTTGCAACTATTACAAATGCTCCGTCAGTATAAGCTGTACCTCCAGCTGTACCGATTGCTGATGCAGCCGCTTTATTTTTCTCTTCAATAGCTAAAGGTGCTGTATATAATTGACCACCACCCCTATTCGGATCTATCCCTTTATTAAGTAATTCAAATAAATCACGTAGTGCATAAGCAAAACCAGATTTACCCATACCATGTGCTTGGTAATTTTGTCCACCTACTGATAATGTTTCAGCAAGATAACCAAAAGATTCTGCCCATCCTTCTTCTAATGCGTTTCTACCAAGACTGTTGCCAATACTATTCCATATTTGCTTTAATTTTTCTTCAGCTTCCGTTCTCTCCGATTCCTCTTTACCAGAAGTTGGTGTTTTTGTAGCACCAGGTTTGACAATAGGATTAGCAGGATATTCAAATACAGTTTGTCTTAAACTAGATATTTTATATGTACTATCAGGAGTAGTGATATCCATAACATAACCAGATCTACCAGGTGCTTTCACCATAGTATTTCTATTATATTTTATAGATGATCCTTTCTCGAGAGAAGCTATCATTGGGAAGATATATAACTTATCTGCAATAATACCTGTAGACTGTCTTAATAGTTCACGGTATGCTGCTAGCTGTGCTTGGTCACCCTCCTTATATAAATACAGCTTACCTTTCTGCGCACTTTCTTTTGACTCAGGATAAGTTTTTCCAAACTTAGAGAAAGCAACTGTCATTTTAGTTTGCATCTCTGGAGTAAGTCTACTTCTTGTTAACTCTAAATCGTTCTCGGAGTTTTTAAGTACAGACTTAAACTCAGCATAATCTTCACCCATCGCTTCCTCAAACGCTGCTTCTAATGCATACTGCTCATTTCTTTCTATAGAAGAGGTTTTTAAGTCAATAATGAATATCTCACCTTTGTTGTTATACCCTAGTAAGTCAATTGATCCGGCAACATCTTTACCATCTAGTTTACCATAAAGAGTAGGAATGTCAGAAATAATTTTAATTCCGTTTCTATCCAGTGCGCGTTTTACAGTTCTTAGATTATCAAATAATTCATTAAGGAAATTTGCTGTGAAGATTGGTAACTCAGCAGCATCCTTATCACTGAATCCAGGTTCGGATGATATCTTATTCCTAGATGCAGTATACGCATCTTTAAATTCGTTTATATTTTGAATTCTACCTGCTAAGAAATCTCTAGTGAGATCATCTATAATAGTTCCTCTAAACGATGCGGTTTTTGTATTAGCTTCAAATTTATCTTTTACAACAGTTGTGACACGTTCAAATAGAGTACCATCTTCATCAACGTAGTTCTTGCGGTCATCGGTTAATTCTAATTTCTTAGCTTTTAATGTTTGAACAGCTTCACGCATCGCATCATTAATAGCTTCCATACCTTCTTCATTTAGTACGGATGCATTTGGTGATACAACTTTATTATTGATAATATCAAGTAACTCCTGTGTTGGAGTACCATCAAGAATCATTGCGTTTATTTCCTGAATTGTATATCCTAATGCTGTTGCAAGCTGAGGAATATTATCCATTGTGATAATAGTACCTGCAGTACCTTCACCCTCTTTCTCTTTTGCTTTCTTCTTTGTTTTGAAGTTTGATATAATACGGCGAGCTTCAAGATCATTAAGATACCATTGATCTAAAGTCATTCCTTTAGCAATCTCCGGATCTGTTTCTGCAACTTTTGTTTTCTTACTTTCAAAAGCTGCTTTTAATTCTTCTTGTAGTTTAGGATCTAATTTAGAAAATTCTTCAGCAGCAGATGCTGGTTGTTTTTCTTCTTCAGTAGATTTAGGAGTTTCTGATAGTTTATTAGCAAGAACATTCAATGCTTGTTTATATACAGAGCGTTCTTCGTTAGTGATGTTAAGTAGCTTCTTAAGGAAATCAGTAAGAGTTTTAAAGAATGCACCAAACATAGTCTGTGCTTCCTTTGTCATATCGACTTGCTCACCTGTATATTCATACTGTGCAGCTAGACTAGCAAAGAAAGGATTGGTTAACATCTCTGATAAGAAAGATGTATTATTAGTGAACGCATAAGCATATGATGCTTTTTGCTGATCACTTAATTCTTTAAGTAAAGACTCTCTAATATCTTTGATCTTATCTGTAAACTCTTTGTCAGAACTATTCTCTATAACAATCTTCTGCATCAAAGCGCTTAAGATAGAATACTCTATGGATACTTTATCCATTCCTAATACCTTGTAGTCTTCGGAACTATATCGAGCATCTACCATTACACCATTTCTCTGATCGTATGTAGAGTTAGTATAGTGGTTTCTTACAAATGTAATTTTCTCATTACCATCAAGAAGACCCTTTAGTAATCTAGCAAGTTCTTTTTGTTGTACGGTACCAGGACCATTTATAATAGCAGTTAATACAGATCCGATAGTTACTTCACTCATAGGTGCGGATCTATCAAATCCAAATTGTTTTGCCATATCAACAAAATTCCTCTTATCAGAATCTTCTTTAGTAGCTACGTTCTGCGTTACATATAAATCTAACTCTTCATTATGGAAAAGATCAGTTCCTTCTCTATAGAGTTTTTCACCAGCATCTTCTACTACAGGTTTGAATAATCTCTTACCTGTAAGTTCAAAGTAACTGTCATCTGTAGCGTCAATGAATTCTAGAATCTTTTGGTATTTAGGATCATTAGAAGGAATCAATTGACCGCTGTCCGCATCAATAAATTTCTGTGGAATAATATTGTTTGCTAAATATGCTTCCGCCTCATCCTCAGATATATACACATTGAACTGACTAAGCAATCCGTTTAAGAATGCATCAGTAGCATGACGTCTTCTATATTCGTCAACTTCTTCTTTTGCTCTTTTAGCACTTACTTGAGCCGCTACTTCTAAAGCACCATTAATACGTCTAGCTATGTTACTAAAGTACTCAGGATTATTTAACGCATTTACAGCTTCTGCAAACTGAGTCTTATCTCTATTAAGTCTCCAGTAATCTCTAAAGTCATCAAATGCTTTATCAATATCTTTATCTAAGATTGTCGTACCATTATTCTTTGCAAGCAATTTGATGTAATCACCAAATGCTGTTCTTAATAACTTTTCAGATTCTTCTGTAGATGTTGCTAATTCCTCTGCGTTTTCTTCAGTAGCTGTTTGAAGAGTATCCAAGTTAGAAGCATAGTCCTGAATAAGTGTAGACAAACTCTTTAACTTATCATACTTATCTTGTAGTTTAACTGCTTCTGCTTTTTGCTCATCGGTACCAGCATTCATGTTATCAATCTCTTGCTTGAGAATCGCTAACATGTTGTTAGTACCACCAATACCTCCAGCGGCACCAGCGAGTAGTTTAGGATTGATACTAAACATTGTAGCAATGTCTGCATAATCAACACCTGCTAATGACGTATTTGTTTTAAGTTTCTCTAAGATACTTGTCATACGTTCTCCAGTTCTTTGATAACTGAAGTCGTTAAATACTGCAAGCTTTCTTGCAGACTCAAACGCAAAGTATCCAATAGGATCTTGTCTAAAATCAAAAGGATTAGTAAGACCTTGATATTTGTTGTATGTATCTTTTACTTGATTAATTCTCCCTACAACAGCATCAATTCTTTCTAATGTTGTTTTCTTATCGTATGTGTTGTTACCGGGGTTCTCATAAAGTGATGCAGCAAGTTCTTTCTCATCTAACTGCTTTAATCCGTTTAAGTGATCAATAAACAAATCTAAATGTCCGGACTCCATAAGAGTCATAATGTGTTGAGCAAAAGAATCATCTTTAGCATCAACAGCACCTTTAACATCACCTTCAACCACTGCAGCTTCAAACAAATCAGCAAAGTCTTTTTGTGCTTTTACGTTAGCATCAACATTTGAGAAGTATGACTTAGTATCTTTTGTTAGAGTATTTAAAGCATTTACAACTTTGTCATTGTATGTTTTTTGATCCTTTAAGTACTTCTCATAGGGACTTACTTTACCCGCGTTTGCAGGATCTGCTTTAAATGCTTTATCTTTTATTTTTAGTTGTGCAAGTTGTCCAAGGTTATACGCACCATGTACAGATGATTGTACCGCTTGTATTGGTCCTGCCATCAAGAAACCTGATAAGAACACTTCTAAACCTTCACCAGACATCTGTGACTTAACACCTGTCTTTAGAGAGGATAGTATTTGTGCTTTACCTACTTTACTAGGATTAAGATACGTCTGAGTGTAATAGTCAGTAACTCCTTTTGCAGTACCTTCTTGATACATCTCTTGAACACCTTCCATCATATTAGCAGACAAGAATCGCAATCCATTCTTAGGTGCATTCTTTAGTATCTGTTGTCTGTAATATTTATTACCGAGCGCTTTTACACCAGAACCAAATCCTGAGATAACTTCCCAAGGATTCTTTCCTGAAGTTTTCCAATCAGCATTCTGAATAAGTTTACCGTTTTTAATACCCTTACCGGCAAGATGTTCAACTTCATCCATAAAGGGTAAACCCTTAAGTGCTCTTTCTAAAACAACTTTATTGGATAAGTATATACCACCGGTATTTAAAAATCCTGCAGTGTATCCTGCAGTACGTGCTTGCTGATAAATACTTTGCGCTTCTTGATCGTTAGGATCACGACCGTTCTTTTTCTTAAACTCATCAATAAGATTGTTTGCTACCTCATTCTGTACAAACCCTCCTTCGAGTTTTGCTTCAGCTGTAACAAGATTAATCTCACGTAAGTCTCTATAGAATGCACCAAATGTTTTATATCCTGCAGCTAAGTCAGATAGTTTATCTATGTTAGCCGCTGCTCTTCCGGAATCTCTAAATAGTTCCGCAGTATTTTGAAAAGGTAACCAGTTCTTAGCAAATGTACCTAATGTCTTAGATGCATCATATGCTTGTTTAGCATTCTGAATATTATTTGCAGCGCGAAACGTATCAAACAATCTATCAAATGCTAAACCTCCTCTAAGTAAATTCTGTCCTGTTCTTGCAGCAGCTAAACCTTGCATACCGGGTATGCGAGATGCTAACATCAATGCCGCTTCTTCAGCATATATTTCACTTATAACACCAAGTGTGTATGGTACATTAGATAGAAAGTTTACAGTTTTAGCACCAAGTGTATCTCTAGATGATGATGCAATACTCATTGCTTTCTCCATCTCCTCAGCACTTTCAGTATCAGGTTTCATGCTGAACATGTTGCTCCAGTTACCAAATGTGGACGTAACACCTAAACCTAACATCTTAGGCATCTGTTTAACAGCGCGACCTAAATCATCCCATGTACTACTATGTTGATTATAGAAAGATTCATTATCACGTAATGGAGTAAAACCTAATTGTTTAAACTTAGGATGAGAATAATACCTATCATAGTTAAAACCTTTCTGACCAGCATTAAATGTAGTAGGTTTATCAAATCTAAACGCATCTGGTCTAGATGCGTTCATGAAGTTCTTATCTAGCATCGACTGCGCTTTTTTCTTAGCGTCTGTCGACGTAGTTGGATTTGGTAACGGATCTACACCTTGTATTGCATTCCCTACTGAGTATTTATATAAATCTGCTGTTGAAGGTTTCCCATTAGGTGTTGGGGTAATGTTTACTCTATTCTCCATTTTTCTTTCTTAACTGTCTAACAATACTTTCATAATTATTTTGAAGGTCTGTTGATAGTTGAGCATAAAGATAATTAATATCAATGTCTTGCTCAACATACTGCTGATTAACACTCATCAATTGTCCGGATTCTGGATCCACATATTTAAGAGAGTGATCAATTACATACTGACCGTTTGCTGACTTCTTGATACTAGAAGCTCCTCCATATTGAGAATAGGAACTTATATCTAATTGACCTGTTGAATTCAATATAAATTCTAAATCTGATGTCTCAGTAGATTTAAAGAACTGCGAGTTTACTTTATCTCTATCCATAACCACAGAAATATCAGTACCTTCAAGTCCCCAAGTAATTCCTTTGTTCTTCTCTGTACCTTTATACTTCTTTATAAAGTCTTCTGATAAAGTAAATGTCAAACCTACTTTGTTAGGATCACCTTGAACCATACCACTTCTTGTAATATCAAACAAGGGTCTGTCATCATTTGATTCTTTCCATTTTGTCTGGAAAGAACTTCTTAGAATCTGAGACAAGATACGAGATGCGTTTGGATTATTACCAACCTCATCATCTGCTTCTAAGTTCATTAAGTTACCCTCAAGGAATGTTGCTCCTTTAGCAGCAGGATTCTTTAATGCGGGTGCGATATCTTTAGCATATAAATCTCTTACTGCATCTTTCAGCGCACTCTTTCCAGCAGGATCAAAACTATAAATTCTATTCTGAGAAAAGATACCTGTAATACCATCATCTAAAGAACCACGTCCTGACTTTAATCCTTGAACTTCATCACTATTATAAGTCTTTCTGTATTTCTCGTCTAGGTCTTGATAGATATCATCAACATCATCAATAACACCATTAAAAATCAAACCTGCAAGAAATCCTACACCAGCACCAATAGGTCCTCCGGTAGCACCAGCTGCGGTAAGACCTGCTGTAGTAAGTAATTCACCATAACCAGATGATTCACCTTCTAATAAACTAGGATCATACTTAGCTGCATAGTCTTTTGCAAATTGCTCAAAGTTTTTCTTTGTACCGTTTGGTGTAAACATCATATCGATCATACCTGGTTCAAAGTCATTACCGTATTTAGCAATCATTCTATCACGAACAAGCTTGTTATTATTAGCAACATTGCCTAAAGCAGCATTCTTTTTCATTTGAGCAAGATCAATACTTTGTTTTAATTTAGCATTGTTTGCTAAAAATACTTGATCATCTCTAAATAATCCGTCTCCTTGAGTTGATACAAAACTATCAAGTCTTGATTTTAAAGCATCAAAGTTATTAGGGTTATTATAATCTGTTCCGGTTACATTATTTCTAAAACTAGCAAGTTCGCCAGCAGATGTCATATAACCATCTTTTGTTTTCTTTGGTACTGGTACACTGGATGTCTTATCAGAGTTATCCATGAAATCCTCAACACCGTTATACATTGCAATACCACCAACAGCAAGTGCAGCCCAACCAATAGGGTTACTTAAACCTGCTGCTAGTAATATACCCGAACCTATAATACCCATGTCAGCACCAGCTGCAAATTCTACACCACCTAGTATCTCATTAAATAATGAACCTTCTCCGTTTTCTGCAGCTTCTTTAAGTGCTTTCTGATACTCGGGATCATTAGGATCTTCATATACAGATGCTGTACCGAATATTTCTTCTCTCTTCTTAGCTGCTAATTCACGTTCTTGTTTTGATCTATTAGGATCTGCAATTACCGCGTTTAGTTTATCAAGTACATATTTTGATTGTGCTTCTAAACCACCAGCGTAATCATCGTTAGCACTATTGATTTCACCCTCAACTAACTTGATAGGATCTACTTTATTTACTTGACCAGCACCACCATCAACAGGCATTCCTTCTTCATCAAATACCATTTCAGCTTCTGCTTCTGCAGCTGCTTTCTCTTCTGCTTTCTGTCTTCTTTCTAAAGTATCTTTTAGTAATATTTCTGAAACACGTAAACTGTGCTCATATCCTGCAAGTGCGTACTGATCCGCCTTGATATCTACTTTCATAGTATTCATAGCGAAGTCTGTAGCAGCACCTTGCATATCACCATAGAACAGTTGATTTGCCATAGCACTATCTACACGAGCACGCATAGAATTGATATCTAGATTCTCAATACCTTCTATATTACTAAGAGTGGATTTAGAAAAGTCAACTGCTGATGTGTTAAGTTCTTCTTGGGTATTTAATGAGTTAAACGCTTCTAGGAAACTCTTATCTAGATTTTCTTCTATAGGAGTTTTCTCGATTGACTTCTGACCAGCAACTTTCTTATTCTTAGTAGTCTTGAGTTCTTCCTCTGCTTGTTTTAATAACTCTTGTTGGATCCGATTAATCTCAGTAATCTTAGTATTAAGATAATCTCTTTCAGCTCCTTCTTCTCCACCAAACTTTTCAGCGTATTGAGTAGCATAATCTTTACGTTCTAGATATGCTGATGTTTGATACATGCTCATAGCAGCACCATCACCTTTAAGGTAGTTTACAAATGCATCTGTAAGACTAGGAATCTGTTGTGGTCCACCTGTGGTTGTAATAATATATCTTCCGTCAGGTGTCCAGCTGATGTTCTGTGCTTCATCAAATCCCATTTCTTTTGCAAAGTCCATTGCTTTTGCATAGACATTTACATAAGGTGTGTAAGTAGGGTTAGCAAAACCTAACGTATCATTAATATTTACTTTTGTAAACTCATCTAATTTATAATTCAATGCTCTTACACCACCATCCCAATATTTACCACCGCATTTCTTTTCGTCAGTACAGTTCTTAAAACCTTCTGCTCTCTCTAACTCCCTTCTATAATTCTTTGTAAATGCAATATCTCTTTGAATAAACTTATCGTCAATAAGAGGTTGGAATATTTTCCCAGCTGCTTTTACATTCTGATCTTTAGATAAATCTAGACCAGATATCTTTTTAATATCATTATCAATCTTTGTAAAGAATTCATCTCGTCTGTTAATGTTATCAGTACGAGACATTTCAGAGTTTAGCAGAGTTCCGTATATGCTACTAATCTTTTCATAACCTGCATCATACTGCGCTTGCTTTGTTTGTAAAGCATTCGAATAGAAGTTAAAGTCAGGTACAAAAGGTTGTATCCTTGGTATATAATCTGTTACTCCGGGTAAGTACGTTGCCATAGTTTGTAAAGGTAATAATTATCTTTATCCGTTTTGTGAATATTGTGGTCCTACGTTATATCCGTATGCGTTCATATATGCGTCCGCAGCTGCAGTATTTCTTTTAGATTTACCTGGTGTACTGGTTGCCATTTCCCATAACGCTTGATCATCAACACCTGGCATTCTTGCACGCAATTCTTCAAATCTATCAATATATGGATCATATCCCACATTACTAGCTACCATTTCATCACCACCAGTAAATGTAGTGAATCCGCCACTTATAGGATCAACCATATAATTATCACCATATACAGCATTAAGTGTTTGTGCTTTAGCTCTATTGGTGATAGCATTTATAAATGATGAGCGTAGTTGTTCTCTTGCTTGTGCTTTAGCATTATCATACTGTTGATTTGCAATAACATTTGAGTCATACAAATTCTTAGCAATATCTGCATTTGCCATTGCAGTTTGATTAAACACATTTGCTTTAGTCAACTCAAACTGATTAGCTGCACCAACATTAAGATTGTTATATCTAGATAGAGTATCTGCAGCAGCTTTTGCTGCTTGACCTTGAATCTGAGAAGAACGTGCGTTAAATGCTTGTGCTGGAGCATATGCAGCAGCACCTTGTGTAGCAATATTTGCTTGCTCACCTATTGTTGCAAGTTCTCTAGTAGGATCGTAGAATGTTGGATTAGGAATATAGGGTGACAACTTAGGTGACCAAGGTTGGTACTTTTTAATACGTGCCATATCACCAAGTGCTCCTGTTGTAGCAATAATATCCTGTAACCAGAAATCTGCATTTGGATCTTCTTGATCAACTTCTAGTTCTTCTGTTGGTACTTCATCAGCTACCTCATCTTGACCTAGATCTTCTTCTGCAATATTCTCACCAGGAACACCAATGATCTGACCTGCTGTAGTATTTGTATAAATAGCATCAATAGGTGATATCTGTTTGTTTTTACCTGGTTCATCCGCAGCACCAACTTGACCCGGAATAAATCCATCTGCTTCACCAGCAAGTGCTAGTTCATTCATTGCACGATAAGCTGCTTGTTGTAATGCAGCATCTGCTGCACCTGGCATTGGTACACCAGCTTCAGCTGCTGCTTTTTCTAATTCTTCATTAGATACACCTTTTGCAGTATCTGTAGGATTATTTGCAGTCTTTGCAACTTTACCATGATGTACTCCCAAAGCAATGTTACGCTTCTGCATATCTAAGAACTGTTTTACAACTTGTTCTTTTGTCAATGATTTTTTTAATTCAGCAGGTTTAACTCCCCTAGATGAAAGTGCTTGAGATCTTTGACTTTCTGGGTTATCAAGTTCCTTTAATGTTGCTTGATAAAGTTTTTCTTGAAGTGCAGGATTAGACATCAACTGATCTTCAATATATTGATACTTACCAGCAACATCTTTGTTACCCTTAAATACTTTATCAGCATCCTTACCTTTATATTCAGGTGCTGTAAATGCTTTACTTACAACTCGGTAACTCTTTCCACTTGCATCAGTTGTATAAACGTTTCCTTTATTCTTTGCATCCTTGAAAGCTTTATCACGTGCTTTACGGTATTCTTCATCTGTTTTATAATCAGATCTTTTAATTACCGTAGCACCTTCCGGAATCTTTCTATCAACCTTAATCGTTTTAGTTTGTGTTCCCTTACCAGTAGTTGTTTTTGTAACTTTAGTACCAGGTCTAATAAATTCTTGAGGAAGTTGAACATTAGGAGGCAGTGGAGTACCACGACCGTCTGTATAGATAACTTCTCCGTTTCTTCCGGTCTTCATATAAATACCGGTAGTAGGATCGAACTGTTGTTGAGAACGTAATCTATTAAGTCTTCTTGCTAAACGATTTTGTCTTCTAACGTTCATACCAAACTGTGCTTCCGGCATAGTCTCCTCATCTACGAACTCCTCTTCACTTGGGTTCTCTTCTGCATACATTTCATCTTCATCCATTTCTTCTTGAGGTGTCTCTTGACCCTTTAGAGGTAAGACATCTTGTGGTTGAATATTATTTGTTGCAAGATATGGTAATGCTACAGTAGGTACTCCACCAGGGAAACCTTTTGTAGACTCTTGATATAAAGCAAGTTTAGCTAACTTAAGATTGTAGTTAGCTATCATTTTCTCAGCAGTTTCTTTACTGCGCTTATCCATATCAGGATCAGCTAGAATTTCACGATATTTATTTATATCATACTTCTTAGCAATCTGTGCAGGAGTCTTTGGTTTAGTCTCATCAAAGTCAGCAAGCACTTCAGGATCACGGATGATCATACCACGAGTGTCGCTAAAGATAAATGTATCTTCTGGTAAGTTCAAAGGTGTACCACCTTGTGAATGACGCTTACCACCAATCTTGTAGTGAGCAGGTAATCCGTTTGCATCAGTGATTAAAGCTGTTTCATCTTTCTCAGCTTCTAAATTCGCTAACTCTCTAGGTACGGGTTGTAATGTATCTCTAACTTGAATAGGTTTCTGACCCATATTGTTAGGCATGTACATAGGAGCTAGTTGATTATAACTAACTCCTCCGTCTTTCTTTCGAGGTAAATTTTTTATTTTAACTCTCTTAAGCATAATTTATTAATCTAAGAATTCTACTTGTCCGCCCATAGCAATGATCTCGTCGATCTCTTCTTGAGTAAGATAGTATTCACCACCTTTCTTATAAGATCCTCCCATTCTAGCATATGGTGATTCAAAGTTATATCCGGTAAATTGTGTAGGAACTTGTTGATCAGGTCTGAAGTAACCTTCATTTGCGGTATAGTCACCTCTAGACATATCCGGCATTTTTGTAAATACTTGATCAGCTCCCATCTTATTTCTAAACATCTTTTCATTTCTAGAAGCTTCTCTATTCTGCAAACCTGCAGACAATAGATCTAATCCAGCACCGATAAATTGTTTAGTGTATGGATTTTGTTTTTTACCATACTTAACATCTAACTTACCTTTTCCCACTTCAGTAGGTCCCATTGCAGGAGGAGTCTCATAAATAGTATTACCTGCATAGTCTTCACGTTCTGTAGTATCATATCCATCCATAGAGTATCCTGAAGTTCCAAAAGGATCTTCACCACCATCTTGAAAATATCCACCATATGCATAGTCTCTAAATCTAGGGTCTTGATAATCTTCCCTACCAAATCGATTAGCAATTCTATTATATCTTCGTTCATCACGATTTCTTAAACGCTGCATTCTGTTAGAAATATCAGCATCATAAAAATCACCAAGCGACTTTTCTCGTTGAATATTTCTATCAATACGTTCACCCAAACGAGTTAAACGATCTGTTGCTCTTTGATTTCTAATATCAGACATATAGTTTTTGTCAGAATATCCTTCTGGATTAAATTGACTTTTTCCTATAAGTGATTCTCTTCCTTCTAGTTTTGGACCCTTTTCAGGATTCCATCTTTCTTGTTCATCAGGTCTTCCAAATACTCTTTTGAAGAAACCTTCTCTTTCTTTTCCGCCCGCTTGATTATTTTTACCACCGGGAACATCTTCTGGATTTTGCTGTACGTTAGCACCACTAGGACTCTGTTGATTATTTCCTCCTGGTACAGATGCTGTAATAGGATTCATACCAGGACCGTATGTAGTAAAGTCAAAACTTGCTCTACGTAAACGTCTTCCTAATGGACCCATCTTAACATCAGCATGAGTTAAGAATGTCATATACTGTTGTGGTGACATTCCTGCATCAGCAGCTTCTTTTTTAATTTCTTCAGGTGTTTTGTTTTCTGGTGCACCTGCTCCTGTTTCTGGTACAGGTGGTTGAGTACCCGGCTTTATAGATATATCATTTCCGTTAGCATCTTTACCTATTGTAGTTCCTTCTGGTGGTGTATCCTCAGCTACTGATTTTTGATTTTGTGATGCTTCAGGTTTAGTAGTAGCTTTAGGTTTAGTAGATGTTGCTCTAGGTCCAGTAGTAGGTTTTTCTTCTTCCTTAGCAGTAGCAGTTGTCTGAGTTCCTCCAATAGGTTGAAAAGGTCTCCAGTTAGGATTAAACGGACCTTGCATTTTATTAGGATCGTAAAGTATACTACCATCTCCTGGTCTACCCGTAGTTCTAACAGGAGCTATTATAGGTTGAGGTACATAACCAGCGTAACTATTTTCACCTACATAATAACCAGGCATTTGTATAGGAGCATCACGATCGATAGTTCTAACAGGTCTTTTCTGACCTCTGCTAGTTACTGTAGCTTGTGCAGCACCAGGAACACTGAACATTTGAAACGGATTAGCAACTGGTCCTGAAGCTCTTGTAGGTAAATTTCTGAGACGTTCAGCATTCATCATTGCCATGTCTCTATTGTATTGAGAAGAACCGTAGTCACCTTGAAACTCTTGTAACTCAGTACCATACTGGGCAGTTGGTTTGTAACTATACTTCATCTTCTTAATGTAATAGTCATCACCAACACTTCCAAAATCTTCAGCAGCTTGTGCAAAATTACCAAAAGCACCCATCACATCACCTTGATCTTCACTAAGATCTGCCCATTGATTTGCTTTATCAAAGTTAGTTTCGTATCCACCAGACCAACCTCCACCCCATTGCATCATAGCTGCATCCATTTCCATAGAAGCTTGATCGTAAGCATCACCCATCATCATACTCTCATCTTCCATTTCTTTCTGGAGCGCTTCATACCCTTTCTTTTTAATTCTTTCTAGGAAACTATTGACCTTATTAGGTTTAGGATCTTCGAAAGACATCATGTTACCACCATCTTGAAATACAAAAGGTGTGTATGGTGTAGGTGCACCATAATTATAGAACTGGTCCATAGTAGGTGCTTGGGGGTATGCTTCACCACCGGTTTTTCTAACCTTGGGAGCAAATCGTGATGGATTACTATACATAAGAAAGTCTCTTAAATCTATTGAGAGCGGTGAACTTTTTCTACTGCTGTGATTTCTTTTTTTCCTGTTCATCTGGCTAAGATAGTGATATTATATAAGATACTAAAATTTACTGGTTTTTCCTAGGGAGACTCTTGATCTTTACTTTTCTTACAGAACCTCCATTCTTTTCTTGCATCAATCCTAACTGACCAATCTGATCATAGAATTTACTATAAGATCCGGGATCATTCATTGTTTTAAATCTTTCCCCTGTAAGCATGTATCTATCTAATGCTTGGTCTCCTATATACTGACCTGATACTACTGAAGGTACATCGATGTCACCTTCATCACTTCCGTAAGTATATTTATATTCTGTAGCTCCAGTATCCATACCTAGATTAGGTCTTTGTGGATCTGGAAGAATCTCACCTGTTTCTGGATTTATAGGTTGATTATATTCAGGAAGTAAATATATATTTTGTTCTTTTAATGGTAATCCAAATGGCATGTCACCACCTTCTTGCATTCGTACAAGACCACCATCTTTGAATTCATAGGTACCCATATAGATACCACCGTCCTGCATTCTAACTTTTTTCTTTACTTTATTCACAGCACCTCTGGTTTTTTTCTCTAATGCTTTCAAACCTCTTTCTATTTTTCTATCCGCAGCGCGCATGCCTCTTCCTGCATATTTTGTTCCTTCGCGAACAACACTTTCAACATTTTCAACTACTGGAGAAATAGCTTCATCGTAAACAAAAGAAGGATCTGTCCAATCTGTATAATCATAATGTTCACGATCAGCTCTTTGTTTAGCATCTGTATTCCAATAATTACTCTTTACTTTATTATAATCTACGTCTAAGGATGCACTATAATCTTGTACTAAGTTAGCATATGAACCAGCATTCTTATGAAGATTAGCATACTGACCTAATCCAGATTTTAAACTACCGTAGTCTCTTCTCTTAGTTCCTTTTAACTTACTTTCAGACCATGATGTATCAGTTGTTGCATAATCGTACGCTCTTTCAAGTAAGTTTCTACTTTCTGCTTTACTAATATCAGTAAACTCATTTTTAAGTACGTTATCTATTCCTTTATTATGAGCAAGTGCTAAGACATTTCTCATTGTAATAGGATCCATGTTATCAAATCCTACACCAAATGCCTGTTTAAATCTTTCATAATTTCTTGCAGTTTCTAGGAGTGTGGCAGCAGCAGCGTTCTTTTCATCCCAGATATTTTTATCATCTACACCATACTTTTGAAGAAGTGCTTTTTCTTTATCTGTATTAAAATTAGTATCTACTTTAATTTGAGTTGGTCCACTACTCATCTCATCACCTTCAAACATCCAGTCAGGTGCTATATCTTTATACAGTTTTGTAAGTTTTCTATTTTTTCTCTTGCTTGTGTATTTATCACCATGAGAAAATCCAGATTCTTTTCCATACACACCAAATGCTAACTTCATTATCTCTGATGTCTCATTATCAGATAGTTTGAAATCTTGCTGTACTTGAGGCGCGTAGTATGCTAATCCTTGTACATAGTTGTTTGCTTCTGTAGACTGAGCGGGTATTACCGCACCATTATCACCTTGCTTAGATGACCACTTTTCACCCTCATGTATCAAGCCTCTTTCTTCATCATCTGCTTTTAAGTACCTGGGTTTATCACTTACTTTAACACCAAGAGCATTCTCATCAACTTTGTAATTAGGTCGAACAATACCTGATGCCATGTATTTTCTTTTACCATTAATTACATCTTGAAGTTTATCTGTATGCCATGTACCATGTATATTGTGTGTTACATATTTGACACCATCTTTTTCTGTAACAACACCAGAGTGGGTTGTTAGAGTATTACCTTTTGAATTGGATAGCGCTTCCTCTTGAGAACCTGAGTCCTTGTACCACATTTCAACAACGTCTCCTACTTGAGCATCATTAGTTATTTTTTGAGCATCAATTTTTCTTTTCTTTTTTTCAGACTCAAGTAAGTTTTTAACTCCTTTATTATCATACTCTGTCGGTGTAATGTCAAGATCATTAGTTAATCCGTATACGCGAGATCCTCCTTTATCAATTATATTTTGACCAACTTCCCAAGAGTCACCGGTTATACCTAAATCTTTTCTGTTTAACTTATCTCCAAAATTTATATCTAATCCTAATTGATATCCTGCAGCACATCTATCCTCTACTTTACCATTGATCATACAAGATGTACCATCATCTCTATAAAGATTTGGTGCATTTTTTTGTAGGACATAATCGAGTTTTTCTACTGTACCTTCTGTTAAAGCTTGGGTTTCTGCTTCTATAGGATTATAGGGTACATCACTTATCTCTCCCATAATACTTTGAGAAGGTACCGTTTCCATAAATGCTTGTTTGGTACCATCTGGGAGCTCTATTACACCTCTCTTACTTCCATAATAAAATTGATCAGGATTCAATGTATCCGCTGGAATACTATAGTCAGGATTTTTAATCTCGTAAGCATACTTGTCTTCAGTCTCTAAAGGTTGAAAACCTTGATCAACTGCTAGTCCACTTTGCGTATACTGGGGTATATCTGTAACTTTAATATTCTTTTGCTGAACTTGTTCGGGTAAAGAATTATCTAAAGCTTTATTATGAAGAGTCGATGATGTATCAGCAATTTGTTCATTAAATACAGTACTATCTTCTTCACTAAAGATTGGAGTTTGTGTAGAGTCTTGAGAAGTTTCAGTTCTTGCTTTCTTATTAGTAAAGTCTCGGTATGCTTTTTCTGTTTTAGGACCCCACACACCATCAACACCATCTTTACTCTTACCAGACTTACCCAAATCATAACCAGCATTCTTAAGTTCTTTCTGTAGAGATAGAACTTTACTTTTATCTATATTAGTTCTTCTAAAGTTTGTTTGTATACCCTCTGATGCTTTAACTAGACCCCCGTCTTTAAATTCATATTTACCTAGGTATATACCACCTTGTTTATACGTATCTTCTTCAAACGCTTGTTGACTGTCCCAGTTTAAGTCACGCATGTATACATTTCCATCAATACCAATAAGAGGTACATATGTATCATCCCCAAGTGGAGTTTTATCTACAGCATAATTAAATGTAGGATGAGTCGGTGCTTTTAAAATTTTACCAGTTTCAGGGTGTCTGCTGAATGCGTGGTAGTAACCATCTTCTTGAGTAGGTTGAGAATAATCAAATTCTTCCGGTCTACCGGATGCATCCCAATAACCTCTTATATCATACATGCTGTCATCAGCTCTTAAATTATCAGGAAGTGTTTGAAAAAACTTTTTAAATTGTTTTTCCTCTTCTGCAGATAATTTAGTTTTAAAATTACTACCACCTTCTTGATACTTCTTTTTTGTATTTTTAGGTACAAATACTGGTTGATTAGTAGATTCAGAAACTGCAAATCTATCTAAAGATTGTCTAGGAGTTTCTAATGGTTGATAATGATTTACTGGAGGTTCCAGTAATATCTTGTTTAACTCTCTACCTACAGGAGTAGCTGATACTACACTCATTGCTGTTCCAATCGTTTGAGTGGCGCGATGTGGAATTAATTGTAATGTATTACCTACATATCCTATTGGGTTTTTATTTATAACATCACTTATTGCTCCTGCAGCAGATAATTGTCTACTTATAGATGGATTTAATGCTCCTATTGCTTCTAACATTAATTGATTTATATCCCATCCTTCATTATTTGCTTTTTCTAATGCTTCATTTATTGGAGTATTAGGATCATAATTTGGAGGAATATACCCTGATACTGATAACATTGGAATACATCTTTTTTGTTCTTCGGACCAAATGTATCCAGTAGGACAAGAATTTACTTTACCTCCAGTTTCTTTTTTAATTTTACCCTTTTGATACTTACCCATAGGTATCTCAGTAACATAATCACCTGGAAACGAATACTCTCCACCAGGCATCATTGTTTGTTTGTTACCTAGATTGTCTATACCAACTATAGGGAACGGAACTTCTTTCATAGTAATCTGGTTACTAGGAATGATGTTCATGTCATTGTGTCTGTCTGGACTATCTGGTAAATATCCGGTCTTGGTAATTTTTACTTTACGCTTCTTCATTATCTAGGAGAGTATTGATTCTTCACATTAGTTATCTTGAACAACATTTTGATTGGTCCTGATATATTACGATATAACAAGACGTGAGTAGTATAGTGTCTAAACTTCTTTCTTTCAAATGCTGACTTCTGATAATCTAGGTTGTTTATATTTAGTTGCCTCTTGTAACCGTTTAGTTCGGTGCTCCATATGGATTGCTGAACATTAGGAAAGGTGAATTCTCCGCGATCTCTAGTTATATCCCAGAACTGATTCATTCTATATTTTTGTTCTTCTTTACTATACAGAATATCAATACTAGTAGGATTGATTATAGGATACTGTAACGCCGCTATTGGATTACCTTTCGGATTCAGATTTAGATTTAATACACCTGATACTTGTTCTGTATTGTGTACAACAGCATGATCAAAGTTAAAATCAAGTACATGATACATATCAATACCATCAACATCGTAAGTATAGCACTCTAAGTCATACTCTAATGACTTAAGTGTATTTACTGTCTGTCCTGTTGCAGCAATGTATTCAATTTCAAATGGATAGTCAACACCATAGAAGTTAGAAAATAAATCTGTTCTATCGTTATGTCTCCAGATACCACCTTCACCAGCAGCATTAGTTTTAGTTGTCAAGAAATAATTTTTACTTGATACAGCTAATTCAGGATGCCAATCGTGGAAAGAAATCCACATTTGATTCTTTGGGTCATAACTAATAGTCCAACTACAATCTTCAAAGTATGCGGGATCACCTAATTGAACTTCAATAGCATTGTTAACCAAGAAAGTATTGTACCCCTTTTGAGGAGCGTATACAATAGTATCAGTAATATCTCTTCTCTTTCTAAAATCTCGTTTAGAGAAGTATAATATCATATTACTATTATCAAATACTGATTGACACCCTATACCTACAATAGGATTATCCGTATATATGTAATCAGGAAAATCTAAGGTAAGCTGATATGGTAAATATCTATTAAACCACCAGCGCATGCTTGCTGCTGATATTTCATCTAAACCTTGTCCGGTTACAGCAAAGACTTTACCCTGAGACTGACTAACATAAAAAACACCGACCGGGGTATTTGTAATAGACAATCTATTCTGACAAGATCCATGTTGGAATTCTGAATCAGCGTTAGTTAAGTACTGTAAAGGTTGTGAAAATAATCCACCATCACCTATAGTTATCTTAGTACCAGCATCTGTTTGTAAAGTATCCACCCCTAAAAACTGCGCAGGTCCCTGTGTTTCAAATAGTATCAAAGCTCCATTTTTAGAAATGGGTTTAACAGCTATTACTCTAGATGTAAAGTCTTTGTAATTGTTTGGTAAGAACACTTGCCAAAAGTCATTGACTGCTTCGTCTTGTTGTGGTAATGAATATATAATTCTATTAGGATAATATGTGTAACAAGTTTCTGCAACCATTGGATTGTAGTATCTTGCTTGCATAGATCCCCAAGATATAAAATTATTAAAGACTCTTGATACACTTAGTGATAAGTCATACTTAAAGTAGTTACCAGACTTGATTACATCTGTTCCAAATAATTCTTTTAAGTTGGTAAGTCTATAAGTATCATAGTGTTGTTCTACAATTGAGTTCCCCCAATCTCTAAGATCCACATTAATCTCAGACTCTACAAAGAAATCTCTGACACCTGACTGAAATAAATAAAAGAATACATCTTTTTTAGAAAGTTTAAATGCGCTACCTATGGCGCCTATACCTTGTCCAAAGAATCCTTGACTATCAGTAAATGAATCAAGATCTAGATTATTCATTGCTGCTGGTAATCCACTAAAAAGTTCAGATAACTGAAAACTTACAAGAGATCCAATAAACTTACTTACAAACTGGTTTGTATCAAACTTTGTAAAGTCTGCCCAGAATCTAGGATTAGATACCATACTTCTAAGTCTGTAGTCAAACTCAGTTCCATCAGGTTGATCCATTAACCAATCATAGAAATAGAAGAAAGTATTCTTTTCTGTATATCTTCCTATGTAAACATCTCCTCCGAATATAATTGGAGAGTCAGGCATTCTTACACTAGGATCTGTATTTACAGTAGTTAAGGGTACTTTACTAATACAATTTGTTGTTAATTGACGAACAGTTTGAAGCTGACCATATTGATTTCTAAGTCTAACTTTTAGACCAGCATAGTAACTGTAAGCACTTGTCCTAAATTGTTCAAAACGTTTTTTATCGTCTTGAAGATCTGAATTTATGTATTGTGCAGTACTTAAAATCTGAGTACTATTATCAGTACCTGCTGTAGCGGAAATAGTATCAGAAAGTTTAAGTGTAACACAACGACCCCTATAGATATTATTTACAGTTATGTTGTTAAAGTTCTGCAACTGGTTTTCTAAATAACCCGAGTCTGTTATATATCTTCTTGAGTTACCTACCGTTACATTACCAGCACCATGTCTTAATAAAGATCCATGTGATATATAGCGGAGTGCAAATTGTCTGTACTTAGTAAATTTTAAAATAAGATCTATAAATCTATCAGCACCATCAACAATATAATTAGCGTATGTAAACACTCCTGTTACCGCTCTCATAGCAGGTGGCATTGCAGAAAACTCGCTAAGCTCATAACTAGTAGTTGTGCTTGAACCTATACCACCAAGTACAGGAGCTGCAACAGTATTAGGTGCCGCTAGTGTCGCATCTAAAGTTGTAAATAAACCATCCACATATAATGATAATGCTGCATCAGAAGCAGAGTTAAAAAGAGCACCTATTACATTAGATAACGCCCATTCTCCAACATCATACGCATTTTGACCACCAGGTATTGCAGCTACCATAGCAGTATTACCTCCGGATATACCAACAGCACCACCTGCACCAATTTCTCCAAATCCGTAACCTAAGTTAAAAGGTTGAGCAGGTTTGTATACTTTAGTTTCTTTACCCCTGACTGACTGACTCGCTATAGATACTCCACCGATTGCAGAAAGAACAAATGCTAAATCTGTTGGTAGCTTGTGTTCAGGATGTTTATCAACTGGTTCAAAGTTACCAAGAACATTATTACTAGATCCAACTTCTCCGTATAGTCTTAACTCTTGCGATGATAAGAAAGGATTCTTGAACTGTGTATCCGGAGAATGGAAAGTAAATAAATCATCAGATATACTAGTTAGAAAATTACTACTATCGTTCCAATTAGAATTGTCTGTCCATGATACACTTGTAAGAGAAGGATCCGCTTGTCTAGAATTATATGGGTAGTTCTGATAATAAACAGTTTCATTATCTGCGTTTCTGTAAGAACGCATGTTGTTTAATATACCCTTTGCAATAATTGTTTTATTACCTTCTCTAGAACTTCTAAGAATTTCATATCCTACAATTCCCGGTATTGCTACACCGTAGTTATCTACAGGACATTTTATGTTTTTAAACTGGACACCTAGTACACGAATTGCAATAGGTCTAATTCCATTAACACGCACTCTTGAAAAACCGTCATCTCCTGTAGAATTTGTTTTTGATACATTTACAATATCCGCTGGCATCTTGTGGTGACGAATAGGTTTACCACAAAAGTCATAAATATTATTTCCTGGATCAGACCAACTGTGATACGATGCATTCCAAATCTCTGGTTTATCATCAGGATATTTTTCTGTAGATTCCCAATAACCCATTTTACCAGTAGCAATAACAGCACCTGGTACAAAAGGAGCATTGCTTGCTAAAGGAACACTATTTGTATATGCTGTGTTTATACTTTCCCATACAGCAGGAGCTACATAAGGACCACCCTGATCAACGTGTTGTTTATATTCAACATTATCAGAACTACCTGTTGATAATGATGGTATATCTGAACCATCTGCATTTAATTCTCTATCAATTTCTTTAGGTCTACCTGGTATATGATATGAACTAGATCTTTCACCAGTATTGTACACCCATCTAATCCAGAATGCATACTGCTCATCACGCATGTATCCTGTATCATTTCCTCCTTTCCTGTAATAGTCAGGAGCTTGTTCTACCATAACCCATTCAGTATCAATCTGATTAGCTAATGGTTGATAGTTAAAATCAAACTTTGTACGAGGACCTGTTCTCAACATATAAGGACCATTTACAAAAAGTCCGTCTGACTTCTCATATGCTGGTGACCGTAATGGAATAACTTCAATAGGAACAGATGGTAAAGCTTCATTAATATAATCTAATAAAATAGATACAGTACCTCTTGTATTATAAAACCCTATACTCTTTGCACTTGTTTGTTGATTAATAGTTCTAACTACTACTAACTCAAATTCATCAAATGTTTTTGAATCAAGATTGTTTACTGTAATTTGTAATGATCCTGATAAATTATCATGATCAAATAACGCTTGAACTTCACTAGGTGTATAATAGTCAGTATAGCGTTGTCCATTAACAGTATACGCTACAACTGCATAGTAAGATCCGTTTTGCAAAGAACCTCCGGAAGCACCTTTACTTATAGTTACACAAGGTACCTTTACTAATTTAGCAAGTCTTATTTCTTCACAGTCTAACTGATAAGGTGTCTTTGGTGAGCACTCATAACAATCAGGATCTGTATTTATATCTTCACACACATACGGTACACCCGGCCATGGTTGATCGAATGGTCCTAATCTAACATCACCAATGTTCATGGTTCTGTCAGGATTTAAACCATCTATCCAATACAACTGATAAGAACAATCAAAGTTCTCTTTTGCTGTACCAATAATAAGATTTGACTTTTTAAAGTTTAGACAAGGATCGTTTACTATAGTAGTGTAAGTACACGAATCTTCTTTAAATAATCCAATTTCAGAATTTACATCATCAGTAGAGTATACTGCCCAATAGTCACTTGTAACTCGCACCTGACCGATAATAGTATATGGTGCATTTGTACACAACTTGTTTGCAGGTTCGTTACCAATGATACCTACGTCTCCACCAGCTGTATTATTTGTAGCATTGCGCGCATGCGACCACGTACCTTCTGGATAAAAGATATCATCAAAGTCTTTAATAAGACCTTTATTAAAGATTTCCGATTCTTGACTATTCGCTGAATCTTGCTGCTTCGCCATATTAAACTACATTATTGATATTAAATTGTGTGGGACGACCTATAGATTTAAACATATCATAGTACTTAGAGTACATTGCTTTTCTATTCATCGCCCATACCTTTTGCATCTCAGAGAAGTTAGGTGTATTAACTATAGATAACGCATTGTTTCTAGCGGCACGTAACTCGGCGTTTACTAACTGAAACTGATTAGCAATTGTTGGATTACCATCCATCAACATATTTTCTAATATACGCTTCTTAAGTGCATACTCGTAATATTCATTAATCATCGGATGATCAGGAACTAATAAGTTACCTTCAGCATCTTCCATATTACCTTGGTAGTTGATGTATAGTTTTCCAGTTTCTAGATTTGTGAATATAAACCCATCTTTGATATAACCTTCATCTTTACCTTTATAGTTTAAGTCTGCACAATCACAATTGATCATGTAAGCATTTTTAAATCTTAAAGGAGTAAGCATGTTATATGTACGAGTTTCTGTACCTATTACCTGTATGAGACTGTATGTATTACCGCATTGTGTTAAGCATGTAGACTCAGGAGGTAACGTTGTTCCAGCACATGTTGTAGCTTCAACCCAAGGTTTGTAACTAGGTACAACTTCTTGAATATTAGTTCCTTGCGGAAGTGTTGTTGTAATACTGTATTCTCCACAAAGTAATGCAAAGTTCATTACATGAAAGTTCTCAGGAAGACGTGTCCTATAGTGTTCTATTTCTAGAACCATTTCGTTAGTTTTTTCTATGCGCAGACCTAGATCATAGTTTACTTTCATTGCAATCTTAATTAACTGTGCTGGTTCGATAGCACCGTCTGTTGCAATACTGCGTAAGTCTGTTCTTACATCTTCGAGTAAAGAATCAAAACTTCTGTATTTGAGTGTATAATTATAATTCATGATTATGATCTAAGTAAACTTTGTTTGTCTGCAGGTGCCGGATCCGTATTTATCTGACTACTTCTTAAGAAGTCGTTGATTACTTGTTGTTCTATTTGTGCAAATAAATCAGCGGGTATATTTAAGTATTGACTTTGTACAGCTTGACATTCATCATCACAAGTTAATCCAGCTAAGGAACCTTCAAAGATTCCATCAATTTGAGCACTATCCCATTCAACATTAGGAATAAAAAGGTAACCGTCTAATAACCAGTAATACTTTTTATTATTATATTTGAATCCAGATGTTTTTTGTAATGACGTATATAACTGAGGAGTTGTTCTGAACGCTTCTATAGAACCATCTATAGATGCTACTGTTCTTAATAGCGGTCCATTAGATCCTTCTAAAATAGCAGGTAGTTTTTCTTTAGTGCGTTTAATTTTTATTCCTGATTGCACTTCGCAGCAAGCTGCAACTTTATCAACCTCTATAAGATCGACGCAAGGTATTCTTTTATATAAAGAGTTAAACTTTGCTTGACTGGTTTGACCATCCTGTCTTTTGATAAACATCTTAGCATACTTAAGTATGTTACTGTAAATCAATCGATCAGTAATAAAAGAGTCAGCATCAACTGCTTTGATACCATTACGTACTCTTGATATTGCTTCAGCTATTGTATTCATTATTCAAATTCGTTATATTCATCTGATATATCCACGTTTATTTTTTTCTTAGGCGCTTTATGGTAACTTGATATATAATCTTTACCGTTAACCTCTACATACATTTTCCAGTTTTCTGGAAACATCTTTGCTACCAATCTTTTAAACTCACGCGCTGGTTTAAAAATCCATAATGTACTATCCTCTATTCTATACTTAACATTAGTGTTTGTATAGAATATTTTACCTAGCTGCCCATCTGTGGTCCAGTTCTTATGCATGACTTTTACACCATACTTAATTGATTTACCAAAGTCCACATTCTCTTTCTGAACAACATGGCAGCTACCTATAAACAATCTACCTATACCTTGGGATAAATCAACACCCTCCCTTGTATTAATAACCGTATCTACAATCTTCTCTTTGTTAAAGTTTCTGATAATCTTAGTAATATCACCACGCTTATACTTTTTCAAATGAGGATATTTCTCAAACAAAGCTTTTAGAAAATCTTTATCATGCGCATTTTTTCTAGGTGCTCTGTAACGAGGTTTATTAAGATCCGGTTTTCTAAAGTTCTCCATAGTCCTTATTATAATTTACAAAATTTATTCGAGGTTTGAAAGTTACAAAGGATTTAAGTATCAACCAAATAGAAAAACCCCTGATCATTACCAGGGGTCTCTCAGGTTAGTCACGCTAAACCAACAAACGTAGACTATTTATGAATTTGTTGTAAATGAGATTGTAGCTGTAATACTACCTTGTCCAAGACCACATACGCTTTCTAATTTCGCATAGTAGGTTGTACCAGCTGTTAAGTTCTGAACAGTTAAACTACCACCTGTTAAAGTATCAATAGTACTAACTGTTCCAAAATTAGGATCTGTAGATATGCTTAATGAATAGGTATCACCTAAAGGAAG
>Ga0129333_10000256_pt1 | contig 39746 bp, 47 predicted proteins | sample CPB6_08_DNA_FD_94474 | JGI IMG/M metagenome (GOLD analysis project Ga0129333, IMG submission 94474) | Freshwater to marine salinity gradient microbial communities from Chesapeake Bay, USA - CPBay_Sum_0.6_0.8_DNA | ecosystem: Environmental > Aquatic > Marine > Coastal | place: USA: Chesapeake... | reverse complement strand
GCTGCTGTTAAGAAGTTGCCGTTTAAAGTCAATGGAAAGACGATTGATCTTGCTAAAGTAACCAAAATCAGGGTAACAAAAAACCACTTTACTGGTATTTCCACTGAAGGTGAACTTATCATTACCCCACATGGCTTTATTTCTGCTACTGATAAATCTGTTTTCGAACAGTATAAGAAAGATAATAAGGATGGTATAATTGAATATTTTGCAAATATAACCAGAGAAATTGATGTTGTTGATATTGAAAATGTTGAATTTGAAGAAATTGTGACGAATGAAGAATAGGGCAGTATTAATTGTTGATGCAATGAATCTCTATAAAATATGCTTCGAGGGCGTAAAATCCTACGCCCTCCACAAGCATAATATCCATGCCGTTTGGGGATTTATGAAGAAGTTAAGGGGGTTGTTGAATGAGAATGTAAACAACCACACTTATCAGATTTATAAAACCATTCTTTTTTGGGATGGCCCAGAAAGCGGTAAATTGAGAAAGGAGATTTATGAACCGTACAAAGAAAAGAGAAACAGGTTTTTTAATGGAATTGACCCGTATTATCAGCAAAAAGATATGATAATTTCCATTATGAAAATGTTGGGAATCAATTCTTATGAACATCCTTTTGTCGAAGCGGATGATTGTATTGCCGAATATGTAAGACAGAATAAAGACAAGGAAAATATATTGATACTGTCGAATGACAATGATTATTTTCAGTTAATTGACAAAAATGTTTTTATCTACTATCTCAACAGGATACAGGTTAAAGACCACATCTACCCAAAGAATCTTCTTATTAACAGTGAAAACTTTGAATATTATTTCGAGCAGACCCACAAGAATATTCTTTTGAGGAAGGTTATTATCGGAGATGAATCTGATAACATCTATGGAGCCAAAGGATTTTCTGAAAAATCTATCCTGAATGAAATCCCGATGTTTATAAAACGTCCGTATGAAAGGGGGAGCCTTTTGGAATATTGTCTTGAACAACAATCCAAAGGAAAAAAAGGCAAGAGGCTTCAGATTTTGGTAGATTTCTTGGAAGATGATGAGAGATATAATCTGGCGGAGACTTTGATTAATTTGAATAATCAAAAATTTATTTCACCAGATTGTATTGAAGAAATAAAAAACATCGTATCTTTGCCTGTGGATTTGAAAGAGTTTTATGCTAAACTAAAAGGCACAGAAATCTACAAACAAATAAGAACAGACCTTGATTTTGATGGGGATGTTAGAAATTTTACTTCACCTTTTTTATTAACAAACAAAATTAAAAAAAATGACTGAACAAAAAGATTTTAAGGCAAGGTTTACCTTCCATGTGATTTATCACAACGGAAGGACGGCCCAAGAATTAACCAATCTTAACTTTTTTACCCCTCTTAAAGAGTTCGGTAATGAAGACTTGGCAGTTGAAAATTCTACGCAGATAGTCGAATGTTTTGGTAAGATTACCAATATTTTTCAAGACTATATGCGTCGAATCACGGAGGATATGCTTTACAAGCATTCTGACGAGCCGATTCCCAAGCAAGACCCAAATTCCCGTTACATTTTCAAACTTGTAGACCATGAGGCTGCTGTTAGGGAAAACGGTGCACTTTCCCAGAACAAAGAAGTCCGTGTATTGTATGAGCACGAAATCTACGCCAACGATTTTTTCGCCGTCCAAAACCTCTCCATCATCCCTATATGGAAAGATAATGAAATCAATGCAGGTATTCGGACGACACTCAAAGAAACCCTTTCTATGAACAAGTACTATAACAGGTTCAAAAAGCGTTTCCAACCTGTAAATACTTTTTCTGTTAATAGTAAAGAACTTTATCGTTAACATTTAAAAGTATTTATGACATGGATTTGAATGAGACATTAGATTTGGGGGTATTTGGTGAAAAATTTGAAATCAAGTTTTTTAACCAGTTGATTGGACGGCGTTTGTTGAAGGGAAAAGAACTATATAGGGACGTTGAATATGGTGTCTCTATGATAGGCATTCTAAATCCGAAACACTTTTCCCTTCCATTTTCAAAAACACTTCTTGAGATTATCAAGGGATACTACGTGGAATACCGTAGTATCCCCTTTTATGACACCATCAGGGAAATATATTCTGCCAAGTATGGTACAGACAGGGAAGTGTTTTTTCAGTTCCTCAACGATATTGAACACGTTGTAATAGAGAATGCAGACCACGTAAAAGATAATGCGAGGAACTTCATTCAGCAACAGAATTTTATTCATATTGTCGAGAGTGTTAAAAACGAATGGAAAAAAGGAAAAATTAAGGATGGTGATTCTGCGGTAGAAAAAGTAAGAAAGGCAATCGAGATTAATGATACCTCCAAAAAGCCATTGCTTATCAGTAGCGAGACTTTTAAGTTGGTTGATGATACAACCCGCATTCCGATACCGACAGGGCTTGGAAAACCTTTTGATGATGCAATCAAGGGTGGTCCTTCACGTGGAGACCTTATTTTAGTTGGTGCTGGTACAGGTGTAGGTAAGACAACCTTTTCTGCTGTCATCGCTACCACAGCATTTCTTGAGGGTAAAACAGTCTTTTATGCGTTTTTTGAGGGAACACAAAACGACCTTTTCTCAAAATTGCAAGCCAACTGGAGTGGATTTTCAATTGATGAATCAATGAATGTTAAAAACAAACATATCATTGAAACCCACTGCAAGAGTATTTTGCGTAAAGGTGAAGAAGCTGGTGGCAAATTTATTGTAAAAAAGTTCGATGCAATCGACACACACTGGTCTAATATCGAGCAAGCGTTGTTTCACGTCGAAAAGGTGCAAGGGTATAAATTGGATTTAATCATTATTGATTATCTTGAATGTATCAAAGGTGACAAGAACGATTACGGTGATAAAGATTACCTTGCTGGTCCAGAAATTTTAAGAAAGATTGAAGACGCTATTTCAGAAACGAATTTCAATTGCGCTGCTTGGGTATTGCTCCAAGGTAAAAAAGGTACACACGGCATCCGTGACCTTGAACCAAGTATGCTTTCTGGTTCTGGAGACCTTCAAAAAATAACACACGTTATGATGACGATTGGAAAGGATGAGGAGCAGATATTGAGTGGAAAAGCAAATATCAATATCTGGAAAAATCGCCTTGGTTCTGGACGTGTAAAATTCGATGATGTCAAATTTGATAATAGCAGGGTTAAGATTAAGGTCGAAGACCACAATGTAACTTCTGCTTATGAAAAGAACCCAAAGCAATAATTTTGTTTTGGATTATTTATTCACACTAAACAATTTTAATATGAGCAAACTTTTAACTTACAGGGTCGCATTTAAACCCTTTGAATTTCCTTTTTATTATGACGAAGGGTGGCTGAAACAAAAGCAAGCATTTTGGCTTCACACTGAAATACCTATGATAGGTGATATAAAAGATTGGAATGAGCGAATGAAAAGCCATGAAAAACACCTTGTCGGGAATATTCTTCTTGGTTTTGCGCAGACAGAATGTGCTGTCGGTGATTACTGGACTGGAAAAGTGACAAAATGGTTTCCAAAACATGAAATCAGACAAATGGCTATGACTTTTGGAAGTCAGGAAACAGTTCACGCTGTTGCCTATTCATATCTTAATGAAACCCTTGGGCTTGACGACTTTGAAGCGTTTTTACATGAACCTGCTACAAGAGCAAGGTTTGAGTTGCTGACAGAAGTAGAGGACGATTATACACACGAAGACCTGCTCACAAACGCACAAGCAAGAATTGAAGTGGCGAGAAGCCTCGCTATTTTCTCTGCTTTCGCAGAAGGTGTTGCTCTTTACTCTTCTTTTGCAGTTCTTTATTCATTTCAAATGCGCAACCTTTTGAAAGGTATCGGCCAGCAAATGAAGTGGAGTGTTCGGGATGAAAGTTTGCATTCAAAAATGGGTTGCGCATTGTTTAAGCACCTTTGTGAAGAGTTTCCAGAATTGAAAGAAGAAGCGAGTGAATCTATTTATGAAGCCGCAAGTTTGATTTTGGAATTGGAGCACAAGTTTATTGACAAGATGTTTGAGCAAGGTGATTTGGAGAATCTAAAGAAAGTTGATTTGAAGAATTTTATTACCAAACGAATTAACGAAAAGTTGATTGAATTGGGATATAAAGCCGTCTTTGAATGGGACGATGAAAGTGCCTCACAACTTGATTGGTTCTATCATTTGACTGGTGGGGTTACACATACAGATTTCTTCGCAATTAGACCAACAGATTACAGTAAAGCAAACGAAGGCGAAGACTGGAATGAAGGTCTTTGGTAATTTTTTTTTCAAATCTTAAAAACTTTAAATTATGAGCAAACAAGTATCTCAATATCTCGAAGATGGGTCAATCAATCATGGTTATGGCCTCGGTTGGGAAGTAGGTGTTGATTTCCCAGAATGGGGAAACACTGAAGTCTATATAAAAACAATATCCAAAGAATATTTGTTGGAGGGTGAAAAACCTAAAGACGCTTATTGGCGGGTTTGTACAGCGGTAGCCAAAAGGCTTGGAAAACCGCATTTGGCAACAAAGTTCTTTGATTATGTTTGGAAGGGTTGGTTGAATCTTGCAACACCTGTTTTGGCAAATACTGGAACTGACAGGGGTCTTCCGATTAGTTGCTTCGGTATTGATGTCGGTGACAGTATTTATGAAATCGGTTCCAAGAATCTGGAATTGATGCTCCTTGCAAAAAATGGCGGTGGTGTTGGAATCGGTGTGAATATGATTCGACCTGCTGGTTCAAAAATCACAAATAACGGCACTTCTGATGGTATAGTGCCGTTTTGTAAAATCTACGATTCTACCATTCTCGCTACAAATCAAGGTGCTGTCCGCAGGGGTGCCGCTTCCGTTAATATCAAAATCGAACACAAAGATTTTGAAGATTTTTTGGAAATCAGGGAACCGAAAGGTGATGTAAACCGACAGTCATTAAACCTTCACCATTGTGTTATAATCAGCGACAAGTTTATGAGGGCTTTGGAAGACGGAGATAATGAAGCAAGAAGGAAATGGGGTAAACTTCTCCAAAAGCGAAAGGCCACAGGAGAACCGTATATTATGTTTAAGGGTAATGTGAACAAAGCAAATCCAGATATGTATAAAAAGAATGGATTGAAGGTTCACATGACGAATATCTGCTCTAAATTTTGGAGCCGTTTGTAGTGATATAAACGGAAAATCGGGTGAATTGCTGGGAGGCTAAGTCTTTTAGATATGCTAATCAGCAGCCAAGCCACGTAGGGATATGTGGAAGGTTCAACGACTAACAGCACACCAGTAGAACACTGATGAAGCTGACACGAGTGCCCGACATCTCATTGAGATGATGATATAGTCTGAACTTATGGGAAACCATAAGAGCCACAAGATAAAGAGCTTGTGGGATAACAAAATGGAAATCACCCTGCACACTGATGAACAGCATTCTTTTGTATGTTGTCTGTCTTCTTTGAATCTTGCAAAATATGATGAATGGAAAGATACTGATTTGATTTATACTGCGACTTGGTTTTTGGACGGCGTTTTGGAAGAGTTCATCCAAAAAGCAAAGAACATGAAAGGGTTTGAAAATGCTGTCAGGTCTGCTGAAAAGGGTCGCGCATTGGGGCTTGGTTGTGTTGCGAAAGGTTCAAAAATCGAAATAGTTGAATCAGTTGAAATTGATGGTGTTTCATACAATGTAAATGATGTTATTGAAGTGGACGGCGAAAAAATAAAAGTCGCCGATTTAATAAAAATAGAAAAGTCTTCTACACCTGTTGAAAATATTTGTATTAGTAAAGATGGAAAACATAAATATATTAAACCAGACAACTTAAATTCTTATTTAGATGATGGTTGGATTATAGGTTTTTCAAATACTTTAAAAAACAAACTAAAGGATATATTTTCTAAAAATAAAGAACATGAAAATTAAAATAATAACAAAAGAAATAGCAATTGAAGATGCTAAAGTTGGTGATTTTGTCTTGTCTTATGATGTAGATAAAAGAACAAGTTGTTTTAGGATGATTACTGCAACACACAAACCAATTGTTGAAGTGAAAGATCAAATTGCAATTAAATTGGATTGTGGTAGTATTATTTATACTTCACTTTGGCATCCAACGCTTGTAATGACATCTGAAGGTAAATTGGATTATGTAAGAGCGGACGAGTTAATTGTCGGAAATGTAATGGTTAGTGAACACAATACACTGAATACAATTAGCGAGATATGGCAACCCAAAAATATTGATATTGAATATGCCGACTTAACTGTTGATGAACACCATAACTATTTTACAAGTTCAAATGGTAAAATAAAATATGTAATTCACAACACATTGGGCTACCATACCTACCTCCAACAAAGAGGCATTCCTTTTGAGGGTCTTCAGGCACAATTTCATACAAGAAAAATTTTCAGTCAATTGAAACTTGAAACTGAAAAGGCAAGTATGGATATGGCTAAAGAATACGGTGAACCACTTTGGTGTAAAGATTTCGGTTACAGAAACACACACCTCCGTGCAATAGCTCCCACAGTATCGAATAGTAAACTATCTGGAAACGTAAGTGCTGGAATCGAACCTTGGGCCGCAAATGTCTATACAGAACAATCGGCAAAGGGGACTTTTATCAGGAAGAATCCAGAGCTTGAAAAAGTGTTGAGACTTATCGGTAAAGACACCAAAGAGGTTTGGGACCAGATTTTAGAAGACTTGGGTTCTGTTCAAAACCTTTCTTTCTTGGATGATTGGTGTTATTATAACGGCGTGATTACAAAAAGGTCAGAGATAACAGAGGAAGAATATACACAAAACGGTGTTTCAATTAAAGATGTTTTTAAGACCTTTAAAGAAATTAACCAATTGGATTTGGTAAGACAGGCGGGTATCAGGCAGCAATATATTGACCAAGCTGTTTCTTTGAACCTTGCATTTCCAAGTACAGCAGACCCCAAATGGATTAATCAGGTTCACTTGGAAGCATGGAAGAAAGGTGTAAAGACTTTATATTATATGCGAACCGAATCTGTTTTGCGTGGTGATATTGCTTCAAGTGCTATGGATCCAAATTGTTTAAGTTGCGACGGATAATAAACAAAACAATATGGCCGTTGGGATTTTCTTGACGGCCATATTTAATTTTACAATAAAACTTTATTTAATATGATTAAAATTTTAAGAGCTTACGCAGAATGGTGCGGACCTTGCAAACTACTTTCTCCAATCTTTGATGAATTGAAACAGACATTTCCAAACGTAGAATTTGTGGATGTTGACGTGGATCAAGATGTTGACTTCGCTTTAAAATATTCAGTCAGAAGCGTCCCTATGGTTGTTTTTGAAAAGGATGGTGTGGTAATCAATAAAATAGTTGGCCTCCAATCGAAACAAAAATATGTTGAAAATATTAATAGTCTTTTATCATAATGAAACCACAAGAATTTATAACAAGTAATGTTCTCCAGTCTTTGAATGAGGAAAAAACTACAAAGACTTGGTATCATGGAACTGCCGATTCCAGAGAAATTGAAAGAAATGGAGGTTTTTTTGATAATACTGTAACAGTTGATTATGTTACCGACCCGAATAAATTAATGGACTATCAAGAGCAAATAAGAATTGCATCAGAAAATGGAGATAATAAAGAATATCATAGAGTTATTAACTTGGTTTTCGATTTAAAAAATAAGTTTACATATAAGAAACCTCTTTTTTTAACTGACAAATATGCTGTCGCAAAAACTTACGCCAACCCTAAAATAGCTTTTGATTACCAAAACGCCGTCCAAAAAGTTTATGAAGTGGATGTCAAATGTGATAAATTAGTTAGGATAGATGCGACTGGTGATAGATTCAGGTTTATACCCGTAGAAAAAGTTAAAAGAGGTTTTATTAATGCAGGAGTAAGCGAAGAACAGATTGATAAATTAATAGCTATGTTTAATTATTATGTTCAAGGAAATACTGGCATTAAAACTAATGTAATTGCCGCGATAGGTAGCTTTTTAGGTTTTGATTGTATAGATGTTATTGGTGTTTTGGATTCTTATGAAGGTGGTAAAATAAAGTCAACGGTTAGAATGGTTTTAAATCCTTTAAATGTAAAAATTAAAAATAAATGATTTAAAATTTTTGAAATCTAAAAATTATCCTTACCTTTGCAAAAAAAATTACAGTATGACTTTTAATTCAAATGTTGTTGTTTCTCTCTTAGTTGCTTTTTGCACTTTTTTTATTGCAAAAGTTCTTTTCCCAACAATGCCTTTGTCAGGACTTTTTGCTATCTCCGCAGTCGTTACTTCACTGGTTTACTTCATTTTCATAGACCGTGAACAAGAAGGAGAAACCAGCGAGGTTGAGCAAGAATTTTTTACGGAAGGTTTTCCAGATGCCTCCGATGAACAGGCACCTGCCCCGACGGAAAATGAAAAATCTAAGCCAGCAAGAAAACCTCGAAAAAAGAAAGAAGAACAGTGAAATTAACGCCGACCAATTGGTTGGCGTTTTTTGTTTTAACACCAGAACTATTTATTTTATATAATTGATGGACTATGAGCAGCAACTATATTTTGGAAGTAAAAACCGCCGAAAATAGATTTTATGGGGGTTCAATAATTGCTAACAATATAGATGAAGCAGATGAGATAGCTTTCGACATAATGAAAAATCTTTCATCTGAAGGTTTTAAAAACATAAAAGATATTGAGGCGATAGATTATTTTAATTTTAAAAAGAGTTTGCCGTTCCCAGAGACGATGGACTTATATTATAACATGGCATATTATCGTCTCGATTTTGATAGTAACCTGTCAACAGACTTCTTGGATAAAATGCTTCGTTTCTTTGAAAAGACAGAAGAATACGAAAAATGTTCTTCCATTTTGAAAAAGAAAAACAAAATAGAATTTGAACATGAAACTTGATTTATCGTTGAGACCAGAAAATTATGCCGCTGGAATATATGCAGTCTGTTTAAAAACCAAAAGGATTTTGCTTTGCAAACGCGGTCCAAAATTGGAAAACGAACCAAATGTTTTTGCAAATCTTGGAGGCAAGGCCAACATAGGTGAAAAGCCCTATGAAACGGCTGTAAGAGAGTTTTATGAAGAAGGTGGAGTATATGTGCCGATAAAATTAATTCCTTCTGTGGTGGATAAAAAAGGTAATTTTACTTTCTATAATTTCATAGGACTTGTTGAAGATGAGTTTACCCCACTTATAAACAAGTTAACAGTTGATATGGAAATTGAAATAACCGATTATAAGTGGTTATCATTTAAACAATTTATGGATATAAAGAAGTCATTGATTCATACAGGTGTTGCACATTTCAGAAAAGAAGCCGAAGAGCATTTAAAGAAATTAATAGGTTAAGATGGCACAAAGAAAATATATAGGTATAAACTTCCCATTCAGAACGAGTCCAGATGGGTTCTATTTCGATTTAACTAAAACATCAAAGGATGCAGTGAAGTCAAACCTTAAACACCTTCTCGTAACGAAAAAAGGTACGAGATTATACAGACCAGATTTCGGATCAAACATTTACGATTATTTGTTTGAGCCTATGGATGAGCAAACATTTAATCTTTTGAAAGATGACATAACACAAACAGTGCAGTCAAATATTCAGGGCATAAACATAGATAACATCACAGTAGAATCTTTTGACCAAACTGTTAATCTGACCGTTTATTACAGTTACAATGACGGGATTTTTTTGGTTAAGGATATTTTGAATATAAACATCTAACCTGTTAATAATAATGAAAGCAAAAGAATTTATACAGGAAGCCGTGCATAAATGTTTAAATGAAAATCAATATGTTGACAAGGCTTTGGATAAGATAAATAAAGTAGGTGGTTTTAAAAACTTGCCAGATATAGATAAGTTAGCATTATTATCCGACAGTGGTAATGAAAATGAACTAAAGAAGTTGAGTTTAGACAAGATTTATAAAGAAAATGGTGGGACATTTGGCAGGTTAATGATAAAGGTTAGAATTAAGCCTGCAAATGAACAACCGATAGAACATAAATTTAGTCAACAGTTTGCTGGAAAAACTGGTTGGTTATATCCAAACATAGGTTACAGTGATAACAATGAACCTTACGTCACAGTCAGATTTGATGAATTTAATCGAGATTATGACATCGAAGGTGGTGGAAGTTATGAAGAGCGTCCAATAATGTTACGCAATTTATATCCTATCGGTTATAATGACATAAAATCAGATTTTGCCGCTTACGACAAAAAAGTTGCCTTTGATAAAAAAGAATTTTTGGATAGAATAAACGATTTGCTTGGAGATTAATATTTTTAAATATCAACTTCCTCCCCAAGCATATTGGTTAACGCTTTCGTCCCCTTAACACCGATTTTCAAAAACTGCATTTTAGTTCCAAATCCGATATGAACCCAAGCAGGTTCTGTTGCAGTCCCGTATTCGTGTATGACCTGGTTATAGGTTACGTTCCTCAATACCCAACTTAAAATCTGGGAGTTTTTTACACCATTTACGCCGTCCACATCAATAGCTTGTGCCCTGACGTGTTGGGATGTGGTGGAGCCTCCTACCCGCCTGTTGAGTGCAAGACTTCTATATCCAGAGTTCAATTTAACCTTGCCTTTAAATTGGTCGTAAATTCGGTCATAGATTGCCGCGATTTTCTTTGCATCTTCCAGCAAAGAAACTGGCAACCTGTTATCAATATTATTTGTCACTGCTGTTGGTGAGTATGTGAAATCCTTTACCTTCAAATATTTTGAAAGTTGCATTTCGCCGTCCACATACTGCACACTCTTTTCATTCTCATTTTCCATAGTATATTATATTTATATGATAAATATAAGGAATTATGAACAAGAAGATAAAAATTAGTGAAACGCTTTATAATGAGATACAAGAAAATATGGGTAAAGCGAACTATCCAGAAGATATTGAAGTTCAACTAAGAACTTATGAAGAAAATATTTTAAATGGTTTGAATAAACATGACTTCAGAACTGTTATCTTCTTCGCTAAAAAGGCTTTGAATTTACTTCAAGAACCTGAAGAGCTTTATGAATATAATAAAGATGTTATGAAAAGCATGGAGGAAAAATACGGTAAAAAGAAAGCAAAGGCAATATATTATGCTACTGCCAATAAGGAAGGAAGAGACCCAGAAACATTCAAAATGAAAGAAGAAGAATAAAATCTTTTGGATAATCGAGCATTTGTTTTGGGGGATTTGCATAGCAACTATAAAGGCTTGATGCAACTTTTTGAGAAGGTAAATTTTGATTATAAAAAAGATATATTGTATTTTGTGGGTGATCTTTTCGACGGCCATGCAAACTCCCCAAACGAATGTCTGAATGAGCTATTGAAAATAAAGCATTTAAAAGCCTGTATGGGAAACCATGACCTTTGGGTTAAGTATTGGGTCGAACAAGGTAAGATAAATAAAACATGGCTTAAATCTGGTGGTGAGAAGACAATAGAAATACTCCAGAAAAATAAAGACGTAAAAGAACACCTACAAAACTATTTCAATAAAGTCAATTATTGGTATCATCACGGAGACTTCTTCATTTGCCATGCGGGTTTCGACACAAGGAAATCTGTAATCAATCAAAAAGCAATAAACTTTGCAATCAACAGGACGCTTTGGCAAAAGGCTTTGGTATCTGCATCCCAAGACAGACTTTTAAAGTATAACTTCACAAACATGGATTTTACTTTCTCGAAAGTAATAATAGGTCATACTCCAACTATTTCCCATAGACCAGAAACCGCATCGAATGTATTAAACATTGATACGGGTTCTGGTAATGGTGGGAAGTTAACGATTATGAATTTGGAATCTATGGAATATCATCAGAGCCAACTAACAAAGAAACTTTATAAACTTTAGGCTCTTTCGACATTGAAATCGTCTGGGCTTATTTTAACAAAGCTCCAATATTCATCTTCTTCTTTTGTTATCTCCATCACTTCTTCATAGCTCATTTGTGTCTTCTTTTCTTTACCTGCAAATGGAATACTGTTGATGAGTTCCAAATCAGATTCCAACACAAAAGGTCTGTCTCTCTTATCCTTAATCATTAATTTCTCCCTCAATTCAGGTTTAAAGACTACGAATAGTGGGTGGACGGCTTTATTGAATTTGTCTATGTAGAGTACGCTATTGTAGTTGATAAAGTTGTCTGACTTGTAAGTGTCAACCAATGTACAATTTATGATAAACTCTGTTTTGATAAATTCTACAAACACGCCTTTCTTCAAGGTCTTTGTTTTGAATTTGATGTTTTTCCAAGTCGCAATATCATCCAAAAATGCAATCAAATCGCCGTCCATACACTTACTATTGACAGTCAAATAACCTTGCTCATAAATTCTGACAAGATAACTTTTGATACGGTTCCTGTCATTAGTAGCCATAACTTTTGTAATGTCGTTAATATTAACATCTGAAATGTCACAGGTAGCAAAAGTAGTATTCACACTCATACTATCTTTATCTTTCTCATTCGCTCCAGTGTTGACATAATAGACTGTATCACCCATATCAAAATCTACACCAGCGTTTATAAGCATTTCCATGTGTACCTGTCTATTCAATGGCTGTCCGTTTTTGTTAACACCTTTGATATGTTCCAGATATTCATTCTTGCTTTTCTTGATTTTAGCTTTCGATGTGATAAGGTTCACATTGAGTTTCTTGTCTTGTATCAGGCTGATATAATCCCAGTAAGCATTAAGAAAACCGAGTGCATCACCTCTCATCAATTTCACAACTTCTTTTTCCACAAACTCCGTGATATATTCAGACTGCGTTTTTTTAATGATTGCACCTCCAATAATCTCTAATTTGTCTTCCTCCACACCAGTCTTTTTGTTTTTGGCTTTCTTGAGGTAGATATAGTTTCCTTTGGAGAAATTGATTACTGATTCCACGATTTCGTCAATATCAAGACCCATGATACCTTTCATAAAGGTGTCGTTGTATTCTGCCACATAAGCTGCAATACCTTCATATTCCTTGTCTTTTTTAACAAGCCAGTTGATTGCCTTGCCAATATATTTGTAGGATAAGTCTGCTTTGTTAATAGAAAAGAATACACCGTCTGTATGTGCGATGGTAGCGTAAAACCCTTTCTTTGTAAACCATTTGATAAGGTGTCGAAGGTGTTGCCTTCCAGAGCAAGTTACCGCTTGCGCAACAACGAGGTCAGCAAATGGTGTAACACCTGCTGCACCCATCATACCATAGAAACTGTTGATAAGGATTTTGATAGGTAACTGCCTTACTTCGTATTTTTTACTAAGCGACATTTCACCTTTTTCCTTGTGTTCATTCATCAACTGTTTGTACTTGATACGTGTCGACCAACCATAGTACATAAAGAGCTTGTAAACCCCCAACAAATCTATTTCAGGGCTATCCACATGGACATAGAACTCCGCAGGGTAGAGTGAGGAGAAGTCTGCTTTAAAAGACTTTCCATGATACCCACAAGATATTAACGCCACAAGCCCTCCACTAAACTCCCTTGGTTCGTCGAACTCTGGTATAGCGAGTCCGTATTCGTAAGAGTACGTGGTCAAAAGCAATTTCCAAACGGTAGCACCGCCCATAGTAGCGGCCCTTTGATATGATGTCGGGAGCCACTTTGAAATCAGGAATGTCGCCTGACTGTAATGCTCATCCAGTTTGGCTGTCTCCCAAAGGTCGTCTATCAGATACCTTTTTATGATGTCTGCACCTGTTGTTTCAATATATTCTTCAAAATTGATTTCAGGGTAGAAGAAAGACTTGTTATCCAGATTTTCCCTTAAATCTTTCAAGAGGAATTTAAGCGTAGAAAACTTTTGTGGGTCTTCTTTTTCAAGCCACTTACCGACATAATTTTGATGTTGAAAGCAGACTTTATCATATTGTTTGAATCTACTGTAAAGCCTCTCAAAGAATATTTCTACATCTTCGTCTGCTTTAAATTCAATCGTATTTTCACAGGTCTGCATAAATCTCCCATCAGACTTTGCATCGAATGTGTATAATACATTTTCATCGCCGTAAATAAAAGTTGTTGCAGCTTTTTTCTTGATATTGGTTTCTTTGTATTCATCTCTCTCAAAAATTATTTCTTTGTGGTATTTTATGTAATGTCCGTTTGATGGGTTTAGGTAGAAGGTGGACGGCGAATTTTCTATTTCCCCGATTTTTCCGCCGTCCACATAAACCCTATTCGGTTTAGCCAAACCAGCAAACTTAACATTATCTTTTAATTTAAAGTTAGGTATTTGTTTGTTGATAGCAGAAGCACGCTTTACAGCGAACATGGTATCGCACAGATTTATGCCGAGGATATTTGTTTGTGTATATTTCTCACTGCTTCCACCAACCTTTAAGTTTCCATTCCTTCTTGTCAGGGTGTTTTTGTTGGAAATATAAACACCCTCGAATTTGGAATAGTAATCTTTTAGCAAATGCCTCAAAGCATTTAATGCAGCGTCTTCATCCCTCAAACGATTTAACAGTTCATATCTTTTGATAATGAACGGAAAATCAAAACCTTCTCCATTGTAGGTAAGAAACAGGTCTGGGTCTGTTTCCATCATAATTTCAAAGAACTTTTCAATAATTTCTTTCTCCTCTTTATCATTGCTGGCATTCAAAACCACTTCCAATCCATTGTTACAATAGATACCGATTTTGAATATCCTACCCATAGTGGCGTGAAGTGCAGCGTCATTTCGATATGCAAAAGCCTCCTGTGCCTTCGTTTCTATGTCCATAGTCATAATACGAAGTTCAGTGTATTCTTCAAATCCTTTGAAAAGCCTTTTGCCTGATTGGATCATATACTGCTCAAGCGCAGTATTTGCAAAGAAAAGACGTTCTTCGCCGTAAAAGACATCAATACCGTGTTCAATAAAAGTGTTATTCAGGTTCTTGAATCCTTTCCTTGAATCGAATGTGTATTCATTATCAAGAAGGTCTTGGAACTTGATTTTATCTACTTTCAGGTTAAGAGCTGAATATAACTCTTTTGAATGCTTCCTAAGAAAATCTAAATCTTTATCTTTTATCTTCTTTTCATAAAACTCAAATACATTCGTCATTTTCAACTTCTCATTGAAAATCTTGAATGTGAGGTCTAAAAATTCATCAAAGTTTACAATCGAAAGATATTGTTTCCTGTCATCGTCGTATGTGTTGAAAATATCGTCATCTGCTTCCCCTTCATCTACCAAAGTGAAAAGATTGCTTTTCATTGGGAAGCCAAAGAAAAACATGAGCTTTTGGAATGGTGTACCCTCTGACCAAAAATTTTCAAACTTTTCGCCGTCCAAAAACACTCCAGATTTCTTCCATATATCCAAACCACCTTCCATGAAAAAATCAAGGAGGTTATTATATGAACCGTTTATGTTTTTAACATAACCTGTTTTTGTATAGCCAATAAAAGGGTTGGTATATGGTCTGGGTTCATCTGGCGGATTTATATGAACCAGATACTTGAAACCATTTTCAAGACGCGCAATATTCTTGTTCTTGTCTATCTTCGTTGTCTTCTCTTCAATCTCGATGTTATATTCCTTCATTTTGGAATAACAAAGCCTCCTCCTGTCTTCTACATCAGACAAAAATCTTTTTACAATCACTTCAGTGCCGTCATAGGTTTGACATACAACTTTCAGATTCTCGTCAAGAAAATGAACGGCACCTTTGTATAAAATACAGTGATCTAATTCGTTGTAATCAGATTCGGGTATTGCAAAGTATTCCCAAGTGAAATCTTTATCAAAATCGAAACCTTTGAACCAAAGGAAGGGTCTAAAAGTATCTTTTTTGATTGATACCTTTTCATCTTCTGGTCTCCTGATAAAAACCTTAACTTCTGGGGAGAAATTATTGGCATCAATATATCGAATACCTTCTTCTGGGTCTTTACCATGAAGAAGATTTTCAATGTCTTCGAGCCTCAAATTAATTTTATTACCAAGCATATCTGTATCATTTTTAATGTTCAGCGCAAAGGTAAGAAGAATAATTCAGGTGGACAAACTTTTTATGGAATTATTGTTATCAGTAAGGAATCTTTAACAGGTGCGATGAAGGTGCTGTTATCATCAAGGAATGTTATCTCAAACCAGCCACGATATTTTCCAGCTTTTTTTGTGTCATTCGCCGTCCACTTATATTGTATATAAACCTTCTCTGGGCATTCATTGCAAGGTTGTGTAGTAAATAAACAACACTCCCCACATTGTATCATAGGGATACATGAACCAATTTCCTCCATAAAAAAAGAAATGGTGGCATTCTGCAATCGTTCATTTATTGTCCGACTGGAATGGAATCCGTCTTGGGAAACTTCAACAGTTAACACTGGAAGCATACTGTCTTTTCTGATTGCGAAGTTCATATATTAAATCTTTTTGTTAACAATTAACACCAACATTCAATTTTTTTAATGTTTCAATTATCTCGTTAACTTTTTCTTCTGTGTTTGTTGTTAGAAGTCCACCTGTTGAATTTTTTATGAAAACATTAGAAACCTTCAAAATATTTTTTATTGGGATAGGTTCAAAAACCCTAATATATTCATCTGCTAACATATATAAATCCAAATTTTTTGGGGATATTGCAAGTATAACCCCTTCTTTATTAGCTGGAAGATAGTATAACGCAGTGCTTGGAATCTGCCCTAAATTAATTCCTTCTGTTTCCAATATCGCACCTCTCATATCACTGTCAATATAGCCTTGACTTTTAATCCTGTTCCAATCTTCCAAAGAAACACCTCTGAATAAAACCTTGCCTCCAATCGCTTTGTAAACAGGCACATCACTGTCTGTATTCGGCAATAACCTAATTTTTTCGCCTTTTTTATAACTATATTGATTACTATAATCCAGATTTTTTAAAAAATCAAACATTTGTTTTTCTACATCATATTTGTTTGCATGAAAATATCCGTCTTCAAAATAGTTGTTAATTCTACGCAACTCTTGTCTAATATCAACCCATCTATCATCCAGATTTTCGTTATTATATCTATCAATTTCTTGTTTCAATGCCGTCTGTAAACATTTTAGTCTTATATCAAAATCTTTTGATGTTTTCTCTTCATTCAAAGACTTTATTACAGCATCTTTAATAAATTTCAAATTTTTCATTTTTTAATTTTGATAGATGTTATTATTACAGCGAATTGTTTCTATATCTAATGGCTTGTCATACAAACAGAATTTAGAAATTTTACCGATAAAGCTACCAGCAAAATTTTCTTCTAAAATCCCACAAGTGTTGTTGTCTGTCGTGAAAGAAAAGCAATTTTGTTTGTTGGGGTATGCTTGTGAATATTGTGGTAGGTTTGGAGAACAAACATTATGAATCTTACCTACATCCAAAACTAATTCATAAAAGACTTGTTCGAAGTCGCCCTCAACAAATCTCATATTAAATTCCAAATAAAAATCTGTTTTTGTGTAACTAAATGACACAATTGTTTCGGGGATTACAGATTTCAAGAAATCCAATATCAATAATTCATCATTGAAACCGTATGTTGTTGGAGTATAATAATCTACTCCATCATATCTGACACCGCTTATACCTTGTGATTGGTCTATAAAGAAACTATAATCGCAGACGTTGTATGTTACAGGAGGGTCTTGTTGCATTTCCAAAAGCCCTTGTGTTCCACCGCCGATACTGATATTATACGGCACTCCATATTCTTTCGTTGGTAGATCATCGAAGGCGTATGGGATGATATTTGGGAAGTTGTAATCCCTGATTTTCAAGAATCCATCCACATATATACTCAACATACCAAATGTTTGTTTATTTGGTTTGCAGGTGTGGTGTTCGTTGCTTCTGAATGTTATGCTTACCAAATGGTAATTGGCATCTTTTATTACGGCTTCTGTGGTGTATCTTTCAAAGACTTGAAAACCTTCTTCAAATTTGCCATCCACACAAGTTCCAGAAGTGCCAAGGTATCTATACCCGATTGTTCCATTGTCTTTTAATCTGAAAGCTAGTGCATTGTATTTTAAGCCGTCACAACAGTTCGGCAATTCAAATGTAACACCAGTTGCGTTTTCGTAGAAATCGGTAAGACCCGAACTATTAAAAAACAAAAAGGAGCTTTCTCCTTCTGGGGGTGTGATGTGAGATGTCAAAGGGATTGATTCATCCAAAAATGTAACACCGCTTGCTACCTCATATCCAAGTAAATGTTCTTTTAGTGAACAGAATTTATTTTCCGCTCTTGTACCATAGTAATAAAAAATACCGCTGTTATTGGGGTATTGGTTGTTTAATGTATTGCCCGAAGCAGTGCATCCACCGCTTGACAAATAAAGTTCTATTGTCCATCCGTCCTTATAAAAGTCTGGAAGTGTTTGATATTCAAGACCTTCGAGTTTATAAAATCCTTGATAAAATCCCCCACAAAGTTGTGTTGGACTTCCGCTTTGGATTGTGTAATCAAAAGTATCTCCGCTAACTGCTTTCAACACAAACCGAAAATCGCCGTCCAACTCCCCTAAAGCAGACTCCAATGTAGCTACCCTCCTGTTATCATAACCAGTTATACCAAAATCTGTTATTTCGCCGTCCAACCCATTAACACTCCCACTCCATACTTCATCACCGTAGTTAAAAGTAGTTCCAGTGAAATTTATGCAGACAATGGGTAATACTGGAGTGTTACAACCACAGAGTAAATCATAATCTGACAAAGTCAAATCATAATAATCTATGCTGGACAACTTAATATCCAGTTGCTTATGATAATTACTGTTTATATATGCCAACTGCTTATATTTATTAATAAATAAATTGAAAATGAAAAAAGTGTTAATACCAGAATATATGCTTTCCTCTATCTTGTCTGCTGATATGACAATAGCATCAGATGATACTCCTGGTTCTATGGGTTTGCAGGTCGGGATTTCAAGGTCGAGAGCGAATGGAGAAAAGACTTTGGATACAGATACACACGTTGCACAAGCTGCCAGAGCATCCTCTTACTTTCCATACCCGTCAAACGGCTGGATTATACATGAAGATGAAATTGCAAATTCAGAAGCACTTTCAGACCCGCTTAATTTGGATAGCATAAGGATAACCTTGAAAGATTTAATTCAAAAACTGCTTGCAATTCAAGACGAAGATCAGAGAACAGAAGCTGCATTTATTGTATTGGACAGCATCCTTGACACAGGCATTACAAAGACTGATAACTCCAATTTCAACGCTATGAAAGAAGAGATAAAGAATAAGATCTAAAAGGAGTAAAGAACGCTCTTAGAATGTAATCTACGGGAGTTTAAAGATATATATTTTTAGCACCTCCAGAATACAAAAAAACCTTTGTAACACATTGACAATCAATAACTTGTAACGATTTTTAAATAAAATGGCTAACAGTAATCTAATAGGGGTAAAAGTTGTATTCCCAAAGGCACTTTTACCACGTCTTCGGGAGGTTTCCAAAGGGCAATTTTCACAGCAATTGAAGAACTTTATTGAGCGTGGATATTTGGAATACGATGACCTGAAGAACTTTAAAAAGAATTATCCTTCGATGTTGGACGGCGAAAAACTTATGCACGGGGGGGATTTGTTTTATAGGTGGGTGGACGGCCAATTGAATATGCTTAGAAAGCGTGTTGAAAAAGATAAAGCGTTTAAGACTGCTGCTGGATTGGGCAATCAATATTTGAAAGCACACGGAAAAGACACTAACAAAAACCCGACAAGGGTAAAGATAACAGAAAACACATTTAAAAAATTAACAGAAAATGGCATCTTGCACTAAACTCGAAGAAATTGCCAATCAGGCAAGGCAACAAATGGTTGCTCAAAATGTCTATATTGACCAGTCAGGACTTCAATACAATTCTACACACCCTAACGCTACACAGGCACAAGGCGGAATTGATGACCCCCTTAACTACAAAGGCAAGGGTACTGGCGGTTCTTTTGATACCAACAACGGTGGAAGTATTGTTGATATTAATGGGGTACCTTCGTTGATTGGTAGTGGCCGTAATGCTATCTACAGTGTCAACGAGTATAACCCAAACAACAAATACGAATGCTTCATGTAAACAAAAAACAAAAAAAAATCCTATATTTGTGATAAATTTTGAACAAACAGTTGTTTCGATACTGAATGAGGGTATCACCTTTAGCCAGATTCTGAAACAATTAAAAACAGGCCAAAAGAGTCTTGTCAAAATAAATTATCTTGGGGATGACAATATACCCAAAGGAGAAAGGATAATTGAGCCTTATCTTTTGGGTAGAACCATTGCCGATAATGCTGGTATCAGGGCTTATCAGGTCAGAGGAGTTACCCAAACCATCCAACCAGGGTGGAAGATATTTTTGGTGAACAAGATTGTATCTTGGGAGGTTTTGGATGAACCTTTTACGATAAGAAACGATTATAGGAAATATGGAGACCAATTATTCAAAAAAATCACAAACCAAATTAAATGAGATAGAACTCGAACCACTAATCTTTTTGAGCAATTTGCGGGATGAAGAGAACGAGGACGAGGAATTGGAAATAATTGAAGAAGATATTGATTCTGAAATAATTTCGGATCAGCCTGTCGAAATGGATTATTTACTTAATATCCAATCCCAGATTGATTTGGTGAAAGAAAATAAAAAACCTAAATCAGATAGCACACATCCTATGGACGACTATTTCAGAAAGTTGATTCTTGATGTGATGGTAAAAGAATTTCTTCCTATTTTGGAAGCTAAATTAAAAACAAATAACAATTATGGTAAAAACTAAATCAAAAACAAAAGAATTTGTAATACCAGTCTTTGTTACAAATTTAGAGGATGATGAGAAAGATGAATTAAAAATATTTGAAGAAGATATTGATTCTGAAATAATTGCGGGTCAACCAGTTGAAATGGATTATTTACTTAATATCCAGTCACAACTCAATTTGGTGAAAGAAAATAAAAAGCCTAAAACAGAGACCACACATCCTATGGATGATTACTTCAGGGAACTTATTTTGGATGTGATGGTAAAAGAATTTCTTCCGATTTTGGAAGCTAAGTTAAAAACAAATAATAATTATGGCAAAAACTAAATCAAAAACAGAAGACTTCGTAATGGATGCTTCTGCGCTATTAAATGATTTTTCCAGTGATTCATCTTCTTTCCTCGATGATATTGGGGTGACAGTAGGTGAAAATGAAGTACAAGATTTTCGGGCAGCGAAAGAATCTTTCAGCGCAACAAACGACTATTTCGATTCATTTTTAAGTGAAAATCAAGACCCGTTTGCAAGTATTTCAAAAGAACCGACTTCCAGTAATACTACAAGTTCTTTAACCGAAGCACAGATAAGGCAGATATTTAGGGAGGAGCTTTCATCATTCCTTAAAGACAAGACAATCCTTAAAGAATCGAAAGACAATCAAGTGATTTATTTTAAGGTAGGTAACAGTTTATTCAAGGGTAACATGACTTTGGTGAAAACAAATTAATTTTTTTTATTGAAAAAGTTAATAATTAACACTTTTCCAAACATCACTTAACTTATCATATCTTGATATATCGTTTACCACAAATTCGTCAGCACCATAAAAATCACTACCTCTAAACGATATGATATTATATCCTTTATTTTTTGCATAATATGTTAATAAGGGGATAAAAAAATCGTTAATTTTTTTGTCTGAATATTTTGAATATTTTTCAACAGAATTAACTAAAAAATCATAAACAAAATCTATGATTTTATCTGATGAGTAATTTAAATAATCCATCGCATCATCTAATTTAGCTTTATGATATATTTGCCTTAATTTTTCTTTAATTTCCTCTTCGTATTCATCATAGTCAAGATATTTTGGAAATGTAGGTAATATTACTTGAATAAAATTTTTTCGCAAGTTATCAAACTCTTCATCGTTAAAATATAATACTTTATCGGTAATAATAATGCCATCTACTTTTTCACCATATCCTCTTGCGTGTGAAAGAAATTCAGCCATAAACGAGTTGTTTTCTAATTCATCATATTCTGGCATACCCCGAAAAAGAATATTTAAATTAGCATTTGGAGAATATTCATCAGTTAGTTCACTAATTTTTTCTAAAAAAGTGTCATAATCATATTTTTTTGCTAATTCTAATATATCGCTTTTCTTATTTATTTGCTCATTCAAAGATTCGCGTACATTGTTTGCTATAAAATTTCTTAATTCCATGATAATAAATATTTGGCTGTTATTAATTTAATCAATTATTTTTTATATTTGTTGAAAATATAAAAGATAATGAGAATTTTAGTAATCCCTGTACGGGACATTGATTCAGGTATTAACAAATATCGCCTTATTGATCCACACGTTCATCTCCAGAATCTTTTCCCCAAAGATTATTATATCGAATTTGGAAATGATGTTGATATTCTTAATACTGCAAAGGTAAAATCATTCGATGCACTATTTTATCACGCCTCACTTGAACAGGCAGACCAAATCGCCGTCCAAACCGAATTTCTTAAAACCCTCGGTGTAAAACTTATTTTGGATATAGATGACTTCTGGGACTACCATCCAAGCCACCCCTACTTTCACTTGGCAAAACAGATTAAGTTGAAGGAGAAGACAGTTAAGGGTGTCAGGAAGGCCGATATGGTAATTACTACGACTGATTACTTCGCAGATAAAATCAGGAAGCTCAACCAGAATGTTTACGTTGTTCCCAACTCCGTTAATGTAAAAGAAAAGCAGTTTGAGATAATCAAACATGACCATGAAAAAGTCAACGTCGGATATGTAGCGGGTGTGTCACACCTTGAGGATATTAAACTCCTTCGTGGAACCCTCACCTCTGTTTCCAAAAAAGCCGTCCAAATGCAACTCTGTGGCTTTAACGTAACCAAAGAAACTGGTCCAAATTCTACATGGCTTAAAATGGAATTGGAGTTTACAGATAATCATAATCTTAGGGACAAGAAGTTTATTGAGTATCTTTATGAATTTGAAGACAAGATTCCTTATCCTTTCCAAAACGATATGGAATATCAACGGGTATGGACAAAATCTATTCATACATATATGCACCTGTACGACCCACTTGATGTTTGTCTTGCACCACTTCAAAGTTTCGAGTTCAATACTTGTAAAAGTAATTTGAAGATGCTGGAGGCTGGTTCAAAGAAAAAGCCTATTATTGTGAGTGGTGTTGCGCCTTATTTGGACGGCGTTCATGGTAAAAATTGTTTGGTGGTCGAACCCAAAAAAGAACATAAACTTTGGGTAAAATATGTGAATCAACTTATTGATTCTCCACAAATGCGCTTGGACTTGGGTGAAAGTCTGTATGAATATGTTACAGCCAAATTCAATTTGGATTATAGTACGATTATCCGCGCAGAAGTTTACAGAAAACTTTTACAATAATTTTCTGAAAAATGTTTGAAAGTTTCCGTTAGGGTTCTTACCTTTGCGGAAACTTTTAAACTTTCGTTACTATGATTTACAAACACACAAAACAAATCGAGTTTGAAACCTCGCCTTATTTTCGGGATCCGAAAAATAATGTTCCGATTAAAGCGGAGCAGTGTATTTTCTTGGATATTGAAACTGCCCCTGCATATTCCTCTTATGAGGGTATGAGTAAAGAAATGCAGGCCCGTTGGGATGAAAAGGTAGAAAAATGGATTAAATATTCTGAATCTTCCAAGTCAAAAATAATTGACGCGGTTTTCAAAGAGTTTGATAACTCTAATAAAAATGTTATTCCAGACAATGTTCTTTACGAAATCTACCGTAAAAACATGGAAACAAAGCCAAAAGACTTGTATTTGGAGTCTGCTTCCCTTTATCCTGAATATGGTAAAATCATTTGTATTTCAATAGCTTCTATTAAAGATGGCGAATTGAATACCATTTCTTTTGTGGGAGAAGAGCAAAAACTTTTGACAGACTTCCTTTTCGGTGTTCAAATGACCTACAAGCGTCTTTCATTCAATTATTCTGATATTTGGGTTGTTGGTCATAATGTTGGATTTTTCGACATCCCTTACATGGTCAAACGCCTCAATATCAACGGCTTTAGTATACCCGATTTCCTCCACAAAGCATTCCAGCAGCCTTGGAACAAGAAAATTATTGACACCGCAACCGAATGGCGGGTTGGTAATACCACTGGTGATGCGACACTCGAAACCATTGCTCTCTCAATCGGTATCCCGACATCCAAAGACCATGTAGTAAATGGCAGCACTATGGCATCATATTATTACTCTGATGCTTGTGATATTAACAAAATAGTTTCATATTGTGAGGACGATGTTCGTTGCCAATATGAACTCTTCAAACATCTTCAAAATCTTAAATCTGTAAAAATATGAGCAACATTTTATGTAATCTAACTGAAGTCACAACCGACATTAAGATAATGAAGGTTCGTGAAAACACACAACTTCCACAGAAGGCAAACGAAACAGACGCTTGTTACGATTGTTATGCTGCTGAAATGGAAGAAACAGACACCCATGTTACCTATAACCTTGGTTTTGCACTTGAAATTCCTCAAGGTTGGTGTGCACTTATTTTCCCAAGAAGTTCTGTTATGAAATATGGACTTAGTTTGGCGAATTGTGTGGGTGTTATAGATTCTGGTTATCGAGGTGAAGTGAAAGCAGTATTTACAAAACTCGGTCTCGGCAACATTTATAATGTCAATGACAGGGTCTGTCAAATCATGTTTCACAGGCTACCTAATGTCTGTCTTGAACTTGTAAGCAGTCTTGATGAAGGAAACAATCGTGGAGGTGGCTTTGGCTCTACTGGTGTATGAAAAAGATTCACGTACAAGAAATCGGTGCAGTCATAGACGAATTTGACAAAAAGCTGTTGATTGTGGGCCAACCCAAAGGAGTTGGCCTCACAACAGAGCTTTGCCATTACTTTGCAAAGAAACTTTTCTTTGATGAAAGTTTTTCGTTATTCGTTGTCACAGGTGATATTCGGGATAAAATCTTTATCGCTGACACTATAACCAAATTTCTTTTCGATAATTATGGTTATGAAACATTTTTTAATTATGAAAAAAATGTTTTATATGTTTATAATAATTTCGTGGGGATTGTTATAGATAGTGAAATGGAGCAAGTGGTTGTAGATTCCGAAGGTAGTGATTTGAAACTGGATTGTGTTTATATTGACAAACATATAAACAATGACGTTATGAATTATTATCTTTTGGATTTTATTCCTTCTTCTTCTAAAATAGGGATTGTATCTACCTATGACACAGAAGATAGTATCTTTTATGTACCAGATACAGAACTTATAGAAAAAATTATTGTTCACTCGGAGCGGTCAAAAAAACAAATCAAATCTTTAAAAGACAAAGATTCTTACACGATTGGCTACGAAAAAATCATTAAAGGAGAGTTTGAAAATGAAAAAGATTAAATTTACAACAGACAGTTTGCTTTACAATTACGACTTGGATCAAGTGGTTGAAACAGTTAAGTATAGTGTAAAAAAAGAAAAGAATATGTTTCAGTTTGATACGAACTTTAACATGATTCATTTTTTCAATCATTTCATTGAAGTTGCTGAAGATACAAAGTCGTATGAAAAGGCACAAATTTTAAAAGATTTTTTGGATGCTATCGTCAGTGAATTACCAAAAAACTTAAAAGAGGTTGTTGATTTTTTTGTTGAAGAAGATATGCTTTCTATTGACGAAGGGGCTGAAGAAGTATTTTCGAGTACTACCCCAGAGGTAATAACTGCTTATTTATACCCTGCAACAAATCTTTTTATACAAGATGAATTTTTATTGAATTATGAAAAGAACCCACTTTTCAACAATCTCAAAAAAGAACTTGGGCTTTCTGATATGTCTGAAATAACTTACGCTATCATGTCAGAGATTTCCAAGAAACTAAAAGAAAAATATCCTCAAGGTTCTTATACTCAAGAAGACTTTGAACCCACAGAAGATGACCTTCTTCTTTTAAAAGTTTGCCCGAAGAATGTACAGGAAGCAGTTGATTATCTTGTCAAACTGGTAAGTGAAAATAGCAAGAATATTAATGTTGACTTTGACCAAAACGATTCAGTGGATGTATTCTCCTCCTATCTTTTTAGCAATGTTGGGTCAGTTTTGTTTTCCAGTTGGTATATGTTCTATAAGGACGCACCTTTGAGGATTTGGTTTAGGGAAAATAGACAGATTGATGACCCGCACTATATCGTCTATTATATTGTCAGAACATTCTCAAATTATCTCATCGCAAAAGAAGGCAAAATATGAACTACGAGTATCAAATCTTGAAAAACGCAAATATTTCAGACCCTGTTCTTTTGCAGGAGTATTTTGAAAATCTGAATGAATTTGCAGCAAACTCCCCTGATTTCGCCGTCCACCCCGACATCGAACAAACATTCAATAAAATCTATGAATATTTCAATAGCGTAGCGTATGAGTATGCTTCTCAAGAAGATAGATTGAATAAAATCGAAAACCTTCTTGTTTTTTACACTGGCAAGAAACTGAATATTTTTACAGAATATACAAAAACAGATATTGAAGTTGAGAAAAAAGATGTTCTCGGTCTTTTACTTTTTCATTTGATAGTCTTTGTGGCAGAAGAAAGAAAAATAACACCCAAAGAACTTCTTTTGACATTATATGAAAATACGTTCAAAGAATTTTTTGCGGACCTTATTTCTGGGGAGTTTGAATTGTTTTCTACAAAAAGTCAAACAGTCAGGATAAAAGCGTTGATTGATAATAGTTTATATAACATCAAGAAAGTCGGGCCGAATAAAGAATCAGTCTTTCTATTGATTTTTTACCTCATTGTACTCGACGCTTTTGAAAACTTTTTCTAAATAAAAATGGCCAGCAGAACTTAATCTGTTGGCCATATTTTTTTGGGGCCATTCCGCTTATTTCAAACCCTTGAGGGATTTTACTTCTGTGCGGAGAGTCTTTACCTCTTGTTGGACGTTGTTATGGTCGAACAGTTGCCAAACAGCGCCTGCAACGGACATAACGATACCGATACCAGCTTGTACCGTTTCGTTATCTTTCCAACCCAAACCTACTGCGATAGCACCTGCTACCATAAGGATTTGACGGAGAATGTCGAGTGTGAACCACTTCATAATTGATAAAAATGTTTTATATTTGTGTGAAATAAAAAATATTCACTATATAAATATGCTCTATTTTTATTCTACACGAAGTGCTGCATCAGAATATCAAAATAAGGTTAAAAAATCTTGTAAAACTGATGTAAGAATACATGAATTTATTAATGACGGACAATATTCTTTGACTGAAAGTTATAATAAGGCTTTGGATATGTGTTTGGACGGCGAAATATTGGTTCTTGCACATGATGATATTGTCCTCCCCTATGGTTGGGATGAAAAACTTATAAACATTTTTGAAACAACCGACTACGGTATCATTGGTGCGGCTGGTTCAGCCAGTATGAATAAGAGTGGGGTTTGGTGGGAAAACAGGGGTGATCTTGCGGGGATTGTTTCACATGAAAAAATGGATAATGGGAAACTTATCAAATATGATTCTTTCTTTTCCGACGACCATGATTTTGTTATGAATGTTTGTGTGGTGGACGGCGTTTTTATCGCATTGAAAAAAGACAGGATAAAAGCACGTTTCAACGAGAAGATAACAGGATTTCACTTTTACGATGTGAGCTTTAGCCTTGAGAACTTTTTAAATGGTGTGAAGGTTGGTGTAACAACTGCTTTCAAAGTCCATCATAAAAGTGTCGGCCCAATCACTCAATCTTGGCATAACAACAGAGCAATTTTCTTGCAGGAATATGGGGAAAATCTGCCAGCATCATGCACACCTGATTTATCCCATTTCGCCGTCCAACCAAAAGTCGACCTCAAACCAACTAACATAGGTGTTGTTATTCTTACTAAAGACAAAATAGACTATGTAAAAAAATGTGTATCTTCCCTTATAGAAAAAACAAATCCGATTTTAAATCTTGATATTGTTATAGGTGACACAGGCTCCTCTTCACAGTCATTGATTGAGTTAAGGGAATACATCTCATCTGTATCGAAAGAGAATGTAAAACTAAGGATATATAAACTCCCTTATTACAACTTCGCAAAGAACAATAACGATATTGTAAAAGATTGTTTTTCAGACCAAGAACTTTTGTTGTTCTGCAATAACGACATTGAACTGATAAACAATGCTTTGGACTTGATGGTATCGACATACCAAAAGAATAGAAAACATTGTGGAACCGTTGGTTGCAGACTTTTGTATCCTAATAACAGGGTCCAACACGCGGGTATCGTTATTTACGGGAAAAAAGCTGGTATTGTCGGTGTCACACACTTTGGTTTGAAAAGTTACTACTCTGGTAAAAGTAAAGTCACTGGAACTTTTGTTGGTAGCACAGGGGCATTCCTTTTGATGAAGAAAACAGAATTTGAAAAACTGAAAGGGTTTAATGAGCAGACAACCGAATGCTTTGAAGATGTCGTACTCAATATCGAATCTATTGCAGTCTTAAATAAAATCAATTACTATCAAGGGGACGCGGTTTGTTATCATTATGAATCTCTCACCAGAAATGAAGACCCAAAACAACTGGAAAGGCTGCAAGCTGATTTTAATAACGTCCTCGGCCCCAAGATTGAAAAATACAGAAACGCATTAAAAAAATTCATATTAATTACGCCATGAAAGTGTGTATAACGATTAATGATGTCCTTCGGAGGCATTATCAAACATTTAAGGAAGTCTATGAAACCTATCTGGAAGAAGAGCTTTCAGTGGAAGAAAACCCAGATTTGACATTCGGAGAGTTGAATGAAGATGGGGAAGTAATTGAAATTGAGAAAGTTAAAATCGAAAGAAAAATCTTAAATTTGGACGGTATTGTTGATCCAAGCTATTTGACAACAAATTTCGAATTTGAAAACGCTGAAGAATTTAACAGCTTTCTATATCAGCAAATGGCGTTTGAAATTTTTGCCAAAACAAATGCCACCTACAAAACAGTGTTTGACGACTTACATGAGTTGATTGCATTTTTTACATCTAAAAATATGGACGTTGATATTGTCTCTATGGAAAAAAGTAACAGTAAACCAGCGACCTTATTCTTTTTATCCAGAGAGAAATGTAAACCAACTTCAATCAAATTTGTGGATTCTTACGCCAAAATATGGAATGATTACCAAATAGTGATAACAGCGGAAAATTATTTAATCGAGAATAAAAGGGACAGGCGAAAACTTTTCAAAATCGAAACTGACACCAACAGACATTTGGAGCAAGGAATTGCTTGTAAAAATTTAAAAGATGTTTTAAACAAATTTAAAAAATGACCAATAAAGAAGTAATACAAAAACTTGAAGAACTTAAATCAGCGGTCGAAAACAAAAAAGGTAGATTATTCTTTTTCGTTTCCGATACTGCTGGAGCGCCTATGTCGTCTGTAGAACAGATATATAAAATGGCGGCGCTTATGCAGGACGAAGGTTATCCTGTCATTATAGTACATGAAAAAGACAAATTCGTGGGAGTTGAATCTTGGATGGGTGAGAGATATTCGTCTCTTAAACATATACCTCTTTCCGCGATGAATGAGAATACAGAGTATAAAATCACTGGTGCTGATACTTTCTTTGTACCAGAGCTTTTCTCTGACCTAATCAAAAAACTACATGAAACGAAGCTCCCTTCTGATACGGTCGTTATTTGTCAATCACATTCTTTTATTTTCAAGTACCTGAATGCTGGGGAGAACTGGAGTTATTATGGTGTGGATAATGTGATTACTACGTCTAATAAAATGAAAGTTTTCTTGCAGGAATACCAACCTGTAAAAAACATTTTTGTGGTAAACCCAGCAATCCCCTCTTATTTTTCGCCGTCCACATTCCCCCAAAAACCAATCATAAGTATTATCTCAAGATCACAAGATGACCTTGAAAGAGCTGTTAAATTGTTCTATCAAAAGTATCCTATGTATTCATGGATTACATTCAGGACACTTGGAGGTATGAAAAAAGAAGACTTTGCGGAGGCACTTAAAGAAACTTGTCTTTCTGTTTGGATTGATGATTTTGCTACATTCGGAACATTCCCTTTGGAATCAATGGCTTCTGGTGTCCCTTGTATAATGAAGATACCAGACCTTATTCCAGAATGGGCAGAGGTTTTCACCGAACAGGGTGCCAACCTTGCGGATAATGCAATCTATGTTTCAAATGTTTTGGGTCTGCCAGATTACATTGCGAAGTTTATGGAGGCTTGGCTTTTGGGTGATGTGCCACAAAATCTCTATGACAGTATGCAGGCCACTCCGACCTTCTACACTGAAGATAATTTTGTCACCCAAACAAAAAATGCTTTCAGTGGAATATTTGAAAGTAAAATTTCAAAAATTGATAACACAATAAAAAAATATCAAGATGAAGAATAAAAATTCAGAATTTCTGACTATATTAGTACCTATTCATGCTTTGGATATAGACCGAAAGTATATCACAAATATGTTTGAGTCTCTTTCCAAACAAAAAGACAATGATTTTAACATCCTTGTTGCTACCTTTGAGGATTTGAAGGAACAAATCAATAATATGAACATTTATGATTTGAATATCTCTTTTGTTGACCTCCCAGAGGAAATCCGAAATATCCCTCTACCAAATTATACGGAGATTGTTAATTTCGCCGTCCACTCCATCGAAACAAAACTTTTCAGCATTGTACAATACGATGATGTATTGAATGAGAATTATGTAGAGCTGGTGAAGAGGTATAATATCTCTTATCCATCTGTTTCAGTATTCATACCTATCAGTCTTGATTTCGACGGTGAATCTTTTGTCCGTATGTGTAATGAGGCAGTTTGGAATCTGAATTACACAGAAAAACAAGGGTACTTCGATTTCGAATCCCTAAGAAATTTGATGACAGCTTCTTTTGTCGGCGCTGTTTACAACACGGATCTTTTCGTGAAAAATGTCGGCTTTAAGCACAGTATCAAAAAATATTTTGAATTTGAATTTTTTCTCCGATTATTATACCAACAAGCAGAGGTTATGGTAATTCCACATTTCATTATTCGCCATACTGTAAATAGGGAAGGTTCCATTTCGAGCATTAATTCCGCTCTTCCAGTTCTTGAACAACGCTTTTATCAGGATGTTGCCAAGAAAGAATATTATTTTACGGAAGACCGTAAATTACTTTATGAAGAGCAGGCCCAAGGTTAAAAAAACCTGCTCTTCATTTAACTTTTAATCTATGGCAAAAAGAGGTAGAAAATCAAAAAATGAGAAACAAGATGAAAATGTAAAAACATCTGAATATTTTTCAAATGAGCAAGAAGAAGCAGTTGTTAGATATTTGACAGCGGCCAGTGAAGCAGAAAGGAACGAGATATATAATCAATACCTGAAATTTCCTTTAGAGAAGATGACTGAATCTATCATCAACAGGTATAAATTATATAGCGCGAAAATGTCTTATAAAGAATTGTTTGACGATACTTTATCTTTTTTGCACATGAAAATCTCAATGTTCGACCCAAGTAGAGGAAAAAAATCATTTTCTTACTTTGGTACGATTATAAAACGGAGATTACAAAATAACAGGAAAAAAGAGACGAAAGATAAAAAGAAAGTAGTCTTATACGAAGACGTTTACAAAAGCATTACTCAAGGGGATGATATAGAAGAGAAAGAATACTCTGAAGATAATCTCCTGCATGAATTTTTTAAAATAATCGTGGATGAAATACAAGACCTTTTATTGGAAGATAATATTTTAAAATACGGTCTAAAGGATTCAGATGTTAAGGTCGGCGTAGCGATATTGGAAATAACCCAGAATTGGGAACGAATTTACGTTGACGATACTAAAAAGTATAACAAGAACTTCGTCCTTGAATGTATCAGAAACATGACGCTTTTAAATACGACACAAATAGGCCAAAGTCTGAAATTCTACAAAGAATTTTATGTCGCAAGGAAACAAAATTATTTGAGTGACCTTGAAGATGACTTTTGAATATTTATAAATAAAAAACAAGAAAATGAAATCCAAAATACCTGCGTCGTTGGACGGCGTTTTAGAAAAAATTCAGACAACTTTTATTGACCTTGAACGTCAGGAAAAAAGGGCACTTTCATTTATCCGTAAAAGAGAAGATGAAATAACCGAAAGACGACAAGTCGAAGGGGAAGAAGATACTGTCAGGACATTGAAGGAAACAGAGATTTTGGACGCTCTTAACAATAAAGCACTTGACATTATCAACACCAATAACAAACTCAAAATCGAACTGGTAAAGTTCTATGGTACGACTATAATGTCACAAAGAACTGCTGTGGAAGATGTTTCGGAAAATGAAACATCGGATGATGTAATTTTGACAGAAAAAGATTTGGAGTTCTTGAGAGGACAAGCACTGAAAAACAATTTACTTTTAAATGCCGATTGACCCCAAACAAATTTTATTGGGTAAAATTGAGGGGTTGAAGATTACAAACGAGGCTTTCACTAATATCTCGTTTACTAATTCTCTCCCCTCAATTTCTAAACCGAGGAATAGTTTAGAGTTTACTCTGGATTTATTCAGGATTTTCTTTGGGGGGCAAAAGGTTAAAGATGAATTTAAACTTTTTCTTTTAACTGAATTAAAGTCTTTATCTGCGGATTTGATTTCATATTTCAAACAGAATATTGTCGATTATATATTCTGTTCTGTCGACGTTGAAATACCTGATGAGTTTTTTACAGGAGTTAGTTTTAGTGTCAAAGAAATTGATTTTTTTGAAGTCTTGAAGATTGACCCAGATAGTGAACTCGGAAAGTTTTATTATGAAGACTATGAAAACAACCTGAATAAATTGCTTTATCAGGCAATCAATAATCCAGGTGTTGAGTATAATTGGAACGATATTCTTTTGGTTAGTTATTCCAATCAAAATTTCTACATAAAACTGGACCCAAGTTTTCAGGGAAAAACTGTTTATGATTTTGTCAATGCTTATTTCAGCAAAGTTCAATTTTTCAATGATGTTACAATTATCTCTGATTTTGTCGATGGTATTTTTGGTACGCTAAGTTCTTTAGCTTCAAATGCGATTTCAAAAAGAGGATTGAAAAATAGAGAGCAATTTAATATCCTTCTTGATAAAATATTCGATGATGTTACGGTAGATGATTCTTTTTATAGTTTCGACGATGAAGAAATTGAAAGAAGAATTAAACAAAAGAAAGAAGGTTATTTTGAATATGTTGACTGTGAATTAAGTTATGTAAAATACGATTATAACCTCTTGCAAGGCTTTGTTGACGACCTCGTAAATGTCAGCCAGTATAACGAAGATATTTATAATGTCAATTTCGATTACCTGATAAACCAGACCTCCCCAACAGTTTCGCCGTCCGACAAAGGCTCTTATCAAAATAATATATTCTTGGAGTTTTTCAGGAATATAACCAAGTCAATAACTTTAAAATTATTTTCACCCAAACAAATCTTGTTTATAAAGTTGTTTAGGAAAATGGTTAAGAAAGTTGATGTGGATGTCAGCTTTGTTGGGTTTTTCAAAGAACATAAGAACTTTATATTCGATATAGTAAAAAAACATATTCTGGGTGCAGTTGTCAGATATTTGGTCACGATTATCACAAGGGAGTTGACAAAGTTGATTGCAGAAAGTAATATAAAAAAGCAACAGGAACAATTAAAGTTGTATGTTTTACAAATAACCTCCTTGGCTGGATTTATCAGATGAACGAAGATTTAACGAACATAGAAACCCTCATAAGTTTCCTAAACTCGATTTTGGATGGTGGCAGCAGTCGTCCACCCAATATCCCTTCTCCCCTTATATTGATTGGCAGTGAAAACAAAAAAGGGTTATCTGCAAGAGATATTACCAAGGAGATAATAATTAAAAGTCAAAAAGTTGGTGTTCCAATCGGACCATTACCTGATGGCACGGAATCTATAATGGAAAAAATGATATACACTATTGTAGAGACAGTCGTCGAACATATAATACAAAACGCAAAAGTGACTGTGGTTATACCCCCAGGTGTTCCTGTAACAGTAACAGGTCTTGCTGGAGGTGTTTTGCCTGTTGTGGGTCAAGGTGTTACATCTAATTACGCAACGGGAAAAGGCATTATTCAATAAATTAACATGAGATTAATCGGAACTGAATATGGCAGTAGTAAATTTGAAAAACCTTATTCCAAAGTCATTTGGGAGGGTGAGGTTGTTAGTGTGTTGGACGGCGAAGAAAATGGGGTTATCAAGGTCAGGATTCCTGAATTGGATAAAACAGTGTCGAATGATGATTTACCTGTTTGCGTACCGCTTTTTAGTTTCTCTTTTTTTAGGGCTTTGCCGAAGGTTGGAGAAAGGGTCACGGTGATGTTCAGGAACATATACACCAGCCTTGATTCAAATACCAAAGATTTGAGGTATTGGGTAAGTGTTGTTCATTCTAATATATACAATGTCGATTATCAACCGTTTGCTCTTGAAAGCAATTCACATTATCCTGACGGGGCAATAAAGGCTCCGAAAAAAACTTCTGTCATACCTGCATCTAAAGGCGTGTACGCCTCCAAAGAAGATATTTCTATTAACAGCAGGAATAATAGCAGTATATTTTTGAAAGCCAACCAATTGCTTTTTAGAGTAGGATCACATGAAAATGATAAACCGTTAACCTTTAACAAGGTCAACCCAGCTTATATTACTTTAAAGTTTCCAGTAGAGTCTGAAAAAAAGGCAACTGTAAAAACAAAGTTGGCCCCTGTTTTTATCGCCCCGAAGACACAGTTTATTGTCTCTTTTTTGGCAGATACCAAGGCTACAATACAGATAAAAGATAAGGAGAAAAATAAAATCATTTCCACTCAAATCTACAATAAACCTACGAAAAGTGAATTGACCGCGCAGTTAAAATCTGAATTGCTTGGTCTTCAAAATGTCTATGTTTATTGGGAATTGGTGTACACTGATTCTTCTTTAAATGGCCTGCCAAAGATTTATTCAAATGAGACAACCAATGTGAGTACAGAGGTGACGGAGTTGACTCAAAAAACTTTGAATTTTTCTACCTCTTTAATGGCAGCAGATAAAATATTTTTGGTAAGCCATTTAAATAAAGAGTTTAATGTTAAAAAACAACCTGATTTGGTTGATGATGCCGATTTCTTGAATCTTGCTGATAAAGCACATCCTGTCCCTTATGGAGACAGATTAATTGAATTTCTTGATGTTTTACGTCAAGTTGTTTCAAGTCACGTCCATCCTTACCCTGGCATGAGGGCAGTTCCAGATGACCAAATGTTAAAACTTTTGAATTTTGATTTACAAAGGCTGTTAAATAAAAATGTCCTTACTGGTTAAAAAGCCGTTTGGGAATAGACATTTTTGTGGGCCAATTCGGGTTATTCAGCTCTACCAGCATAATAACATCTTTTCTGCCTTTCCTTTGATATGGTTGATATAACTCTACTTTTGTTGCATCTTCCAGAAAAAGAATCGGTTTTGGATTTCCAAACGAATCTACTTCATTGATTTTGTATAAATTCTGTGTATCAATTCTGCTTTTCACCAACCAATCTGCTAACCCCTCCATCAAGAAGAAATCTATATCTTCTTTACATATAGACCCTAAACCACCATTAACATTCCTGTACTCTATCCATGTTTTAAAATAATTTGGCATACTATCGCCGCGCCTAATTTTTTTTGCTTTTTTTACGTCAAAATTAAATGTGAGTTTCAAATCAATCCCTCTAAAATCTTCGTCTCTGGTTCCAGCGATGAATCTTCCAAACGTGTTGATAATTTTTTGTTCGGCTTCTTTTCCAGCCATTAAAAAGTCTTCGTAACGAAAATTGCTCATAGTTTTAAAATTTTAGCTGCAAAGATAATGTTGTGGAGATTAAAAAACAAAATAAAATCCGATTTTTATATAAAATATTTATAGATTAAATTCTGAAATGGAAAAAAAGATAAATTATTATAGCCGTGACTTCCGTTCAATTCGCAGTGAATTGATTAACTTCGTTAAAGCCAATTACCCTGATTACTATGTCGACTTTAATGATGCAAGCATTGGTATGATGCTTTTGGAGTTGAACGCTGCGGTTGGAGATATGTTGTCTTTTAATACTGACAGGGTTTTTCAAGAAACACAAATTGATTATGCACAAGAACGAAGGTCATTATATGCGATTGCGAGAACTTATGGGTTAAAAATTCCATCCAAATCGCCGTCCATCACAATATGTGATTTTTCTGTGGATGTCCCAGTGCTTGGTGATAGTTTTGATATTTCATATTGTCCTTTGATTGTAAGGGGCGCACAAATTTCTGGGGGTGGATTGCTTTTTGAATCATTGAACGATATAGACTTTTCTTCTGCTTATTCACAAAGTGGCGTTCCAAACAGAACAATTATTCCGAATATTGATAACACTGGCACTATTTTATCATATACTATCACGAAAAGGGAATTGGTAGTCAATGGTGTTACAAAATATTTTAAAAAGGTTGTTACACCAGAAGAGGTAAAACCATTTTTGGAAATTGTTTTACCCGACAACGACGTATTAAGTGTTGACAGTATTATCAGTTTGGATGGCACGAACTACAATCAGTTCCCTACCATCCTTGAATGGACTGACCCAGCCAATCTTTGGTATGAAGTAGATTCCCTTGCAGAAAAGGAAGTCTTTATGGCTAAACCTCAAATGATGACAGATAATGATTCCATTATGGTCGGCAAATGGGAGAAGGTCTACAAAAAGTTTATGACTGAATATACAGACAAAGGTTTCTGTATTGTCCGTTTTGGAAACGGTGTCGAGGACACATCTTTTTTTAGTGATTATGTTTCAGACACGGATTTGCTATTTGAACAGTTAGATAATAAAATCAACAATCTTAGTTTAGGTCAAATTCCGAGGTCGAACACTACACTTTTTATCAAGTATCGAACAGGCGGTGGGCTTAGAACGAACGCTGGTGCAAACATATTGACAAGTGTTAATACGGTCAATATTATCGTCATGGGAACCAACGCTACCAAGAATAATCAAGTAAAAGGTTCTTTGAGAGTAAATAACCCACTACCAGCACTCGGTGGCAGAGACGAACTTTCGATACCAGAACTTAGAAACCTTGTCAAATATAATTTCGCTTCTCAAAACAGATGTATAACTCTTCAGGATTATTACAGTAGGGTTAGCCTGATGGCTGGCAACTACGGTTCTCCCTATCGCACATCTGTTGCAAAGAATGATAATAAAATCGAAATAGTTATTTGCGGTGTTGACCAAAACTCAAAACTGACAAACAACTCTACCAGTACATTAAAAACAAACATAGCAGAATATCTTTCAAAATTTAAAAGTATCAATGATTACATATTGGTTCGTGATGGAAAAATTATTAACGTGGGAGTTGAAGCTACCCTCTATATTAACAAACTTTCTGACAGGGTTGAAATTCTTAAATCCGCCGTCCAACAAATAACAGACTTCTTCAATGAGCAAATGTATTTTGGAAACAACATCTACATGGCCAGCTTGATTGAGTCATTAAATAATATCGGCAACGTATTAAACGTAACCCAAATAAAGATATTCAACAAGGTCGGTGGAAATTATTCAGTCAATCAAACAACCATGCCTTTTATTGATGCTTCGACAAAACAAATTGATACCAGCGCACATCAAACAATTTTTGTTGCTTATGATGAAATCTACGAAATTAAAAACCCGAATGTTGATATAAAAATCAATTTTGTTTTCTAAAAAAAACAACATATTCATATATTTGATTGATGGAAAAATCTATACGGGTCAAAGCAGACCTTACCAGTAATAGTGCAAATCTTGTAATTAATCTACCCCAAAAATTTGATTTCTTGGAGGTTTTGTCTTTGAAGTTTACTTCCGATGAGGTTTATCGGCTTCATAATGCCAATTATGGTGTCTTGGTCGGCAGGGTTTCTACGAACGGTGGTTATGGTATTCCCAATGCAAAAGTCTCTGTTTTTATCCCGATTAGTGATGAAGATAAAGACGATGTGTTTTTGACTTCATATTATAATTTCAAAACACCTTTTGATAAAAACAAAGACGGAGTTCGATATAATCTATTACCGAAAGACAAACAGTTTAATTGCCATGTTCCAGTAGGCACATTTCCAGATAAACATGAATTGTTGGACAACGATGTTTGGATAGAAGTTTATGAGAAATATTATAAATATAATGCCATTACTAACGGTAGTGGAGATTATATGATCGTGGGTATTCCTGTCGGTTCACAACAGGTTCACATGGATGTCGATTTGAGTGATGTGGGATTTGTTTCTTTAAAACCCTATGATTTGATTGCCCAAGGTTCGCCGTCCAACTACTTCGACTCCAACAACAAATTCAAGTATTCAAAAGACCTCGACACATTACCTCATATTCAAAGTTCAAATCAAGCAGTAGAAGTAATACCTTTTTGGGGTGACAGTGCTATTACTACTGTGGGTATTACCCAATTGAATTTCAATCTGCCAATTAATCTCACACCACACGCAATATTTTTTGGTTCTCTTTTCACTGATTCAAATGGTAAACAAGTAACCAAAAAATGCAAGCCTTCAAATGAAATGGGGGATAATTGCAGTTTAAAACCTTCAAGTGGAAGTATTGAGATGGTGCGAAAAGCATCTGATTATTTTGAAGGTCTTGAATATCTGCCACTGGATGCACCGATTGACAACGAAGGTAATTTCAATGTCTTGATTCCTATGAATTTGAGGCGAATGGTCACGACTGAAGATGGAGAATTGGTTTTAAGTTCGGATCCGAATGTTGGAATACCTACCAGAGCAAATGCCAGATTTAGAATCAATTCAGAAAATTTTAATTACAGTTTCTTTAAAGGCACGACAAGAACGGGTAGCTTCTTGATTCCGAACTTATATAACGACTTTAATTTCGGAGCAGAAACAAAAGAAAGAGATTTGTTCGAACTGGAATGGAAGAAGCTATATACCGTCTCTCAATATATACCGAGGTACAGCAAGGCTTCAGATGAAGATGATGCCAATTTTATCGGAATCAAAGATGTGCGGACTTGTGAAGGAGCATATAGTTTCCCATATAACAGAATCTATACGTTTTCCCCTCTGAATTTTGCAGCGATTGCATCGTTTGTTCGTGGACCGTCCTTTGCACTTTTATTTTTATTTGTCATTATAAATGTTTTAATAACTATTATAGCGACGATAGCAAAGGCTTTAAACTTGATAGCAAACCTTATTGGTGGGGAAATAACGCTGCCATGTGGTGAAGAGAAACTGGAGCCGAAGGTTTGGGAAGATTGTATAAGAAACCAGTTGGTTGAAGCCCTTGGATTGGTTAAATACCAATTCTACAATGATTGGGTTTCTGGTGCGCTTTATGCACCGACCTTTAACTATAAAGTCCGATTTAAAAACGGTCAGAAGGAATGGGAAAGATATTGTGACTACGATTGCAGACCAAATGGTCAGGCACCTGCCAATAAATTGAACGACAAGAACAGGTGTTACAAGTCCTATATCATGGAGAATAAACAGTTTAAGAAAACTGATGGGGGCAAAATAAAGAATGTAAACAAAGGT
>Ga0129333_10000255_pt1 | contig 39950 bp, 33 predicted proteins | sample CPB6_08_DNA_FD_94474 | JGI IMG/M metagenome (GOLD analysis project Ga0129333, IMG submission 94474) | Freshwater to marine salinity gradient microbial communities from Chesapeake Bay, USA - CPBay_Sum_0.6_0.8_DNA | ecosystem: Environmental > Aquatic > Marine > Coastal | place: USA: Chesapeake... | reverse complement strand
CTATCTGACTGCCGAGTTCACGCTACGTCAAGACTGGATGTCTGATCTTCCTCCTACCAAATCATTCATTCTCTCTAAATCGGCCGGTCTCTCTTTTGTTTTCAGCGATCTGCTCAAGTGGCAGCCTCTTAGCTTCGGTAAGTTCAGGGCTTCACTCGGACAGGTGCCTACCGGTATCGGTGCTTATCGTTACCCTGGTTTTGCCTACGGTGTAGGTTCTGTTCAGTGGAACGGAAACTTCCTGATGGCTACACCTGACCAATTGGTCGATCCAAATATCAGTGGTTCTGTTACTCAACAAAAAGAGCTCGGACTTGATCTGCGCTTCCTGAAGAATCGTGTCGGACTTTCACTGACCTATTGGACAGGAGATGACAGAGACTTCCCCACTACAATTCCTATCAATGGTACCAGTGGTTTCAGCAGCTTGCTGACTAATGCCGGTCTGATCACTAAGCGTGGATATAATATTCAGGCCATGGGTCGTCCGGTATGGGGTAAAAATCTTAAGTGGGAGATCAATGCCACTTGGGGTATTTTGGCCGAGAACAAAGTTGTCTCTATTGCTCCGGGGACTAGCCGTATTGCAATCGAAGGAATGTGGGGTTCTACCGGTCCATACATGGTTCACCAAGAAGGTCGTGACTGGGGTCAGATTTTCGGCAACGGTATCAAGCGTATCAATGGACAGCCCGTTCTTGATGCCAATGGTTTTTACGTGAACGATCCTAACGTATTTTATGGTAGTGCTCTTCCCAAGCATACGGGGGGTATTCAAACACAGCTCGAATACAAGGGCTTTGTGTTGAACGCTAATGCTGACTGGCAAATCGGTGGAAAGTTCTTCTCTCTTTCTAACATGTGGGGGTCTTTCTCTGGTCTTACTGCCAGAACAGCTACTGTTAATGACAAGGGTAATCCTATCCGTGACGCCGTTGCCGATGGCGGTGGTGTACACGTATTCGGGGTAGATGCTAACGGAAATAAGGTTGACAGATATGTAGATGCGCAGGAATATTTCCACGGTCTTTATTATAACAGAACATTCGATCCTTACGTTTACGATCTGACCTTTGTTAAGCTGCGTGAGGTTTCGCTTGGTTATACCTTGCCAATCCAAAAGTGGGGTATCGACTGGGCTCAACGTGCCGTACTCTCGCTGGTGGCTCGTAACCCGCTGTTGATCTATGCTAAGACCAATGATTTCGATCCCTCTGAGATCTCCAATATTAGCGGTGAGGCAGGAAACCTGCCCGGTACCAGAGGTCTTGGTGCTAACCTTAAAATCAGCTTCTAAACCGTATACAAGAACCTAACTTATAAATGAACAGAACTATGAGAAACTTCAGTATACAGCGGACCCTGGTTCTCCCTCTGGCACTTGGATTGTTTTTTACAAGTTGTAAAAGATATTCCTCTGACTTTGGAGATACGAACGTTAATCCTGCTGCCACAACCAGCCCCATTCTTTCTGCATTGCTTACCAATGTAGAGGCCGGGTTGGGTGGATATGGTGCGCAAACCCGTGGAGGTTTGTATTGCCAGTATTTTTCAGAAACTCAATACACCGATGTGTCTCTTTACTCATTGCCTCAGTTGGCATTTGAGGGAGAATACTCCGGATCGCTTTACGATCTGCAGAATATCATCAATACGAACACCAGCAATAACATGACGCAGGTGGCTCGTATCCTGAAGGCGTACATTTTTAGTACGATCACCGACAGATGGGGTGATATCCCTTATTCTCAGGCCTTGACCGGAAACAAAACTCCTGCTTTCGATAAGCAAGAGGATGTTTACCGTGGTTGTATGAGAGAGCTAACGCAAGCCGTAGCTGCTTTCGACAATAACTCGGCAATCTCTGGGGATATTATCTACGGAGGAGATGTTGCAAAGTGGAAAAGACTCGCTAATACGCTTCGTCTTCGACTGGCTATACAGGTCTCTAAAAGATTCCCTGCAGGTTCTGCTTGGGCGGGAACTGAGTTCCGCGCTGCATTAGCTGACGCCGGTGGAACGATCACCTCTAATGGTGATAATTTCGCTGTTGCCTACCCTGGAGGTAACTATCGCTCTCCTTGGTTCAGCCTATACGATGGCCGTCGTGACTTCGGTCAAAGCGACGTCATGGTGGGTCTTATGAGCTCTCTTGGTGATGGCCGCCAATCTGCATTCGGTAGCTCAAACTTGGGCGTACCATATGGACGCGTAAGGGGTTTTGTCGATCCTTGGTGTCAGGCTAATCCTACCTGGGCGCGTATTCTGAGTGAAGCCAATCGCCAACAAAATGGTCGCGTTACACTAGTCTCTGCTGCAGAGACCCATTTGCTTCGCGCTGAAGCGGCTGATCGTGGATGGACCACCGAAAACATGGGGGCACTTTACCAGGCCGGAGTTGAGATTTCTTTCCAACAATGGGGATTAGCTACACCCGGCAGCAGTTATTTTGCTCAGCCCTCTGTCGCATTGGCTAGTCCTGCCGGAACGGGAGCTAACATTCGCAATATCGCCGTTCAGCAATACATCGCTGCCTACCCTGATGGACTACGTGGTTGGAATATCTGGAGAAGAACTGGTTTCCCAACTCTTACCCCAGCCCAAGATGCCACAAATAGCTCCAGACAAATACCAAGAAGATACACCTATGGTCAAACTTCTTATGCCAGTAACACTGCTGCTGTAACTGCAGCGGCTGCTGCCATAGGTGGTGATACGCAAGACACTAAAATATGGTGGGATCAATAAATTGGCAATAACATTTAAAATCGCAACAATATGAATATGAAATCATCGATCTTCTGTCTGTTGGTTCTGGCAGTTGGATTTACTTCTTGTATCAAAAAGGAGGTTACACCCCTTGCAGATGAAGGAAATACCTTTGTTAAGATATTGGAGTCCCGAGAGAATCAAGTTTTCTTAAGTCCATTTTCTGATATTAAGCCTATACAGCTTTTCAGTGTTCGCCGAGATGCAAGCTCTGCAGAGAATCTTCAAAAGTCAACTCCGCTTGTACTGACTCGTGTTGATGGGTTGGTTACACGTTATAATGCTGCCAACGGCTCAGACTTTGAGCTACTGCCCGATAGCCTTTACACACTTAGCCCTGCCTTTACTCGTGCCGGCAATATCTACAATGCCACTTTTAATGCAGGTGACTTTGCCCGTGAGTTTATCATCAACCTTAATGGTGCTAAATGGAATTTAAGTAAAAAGTATGCGATCGGTTTTGCACTTACCAGTGCAGGGAATCTTACCAAGGCTAGCGGAAAAGATTCTATTATAGTTCTTATTTCTGTAAAGAACAAATATGATGGTTTTTATCGTTTGAAAGGTGTTCATAATCGCTCTCCTTACAACTTCCCATTTGATGTTGATATGGAGATGCACACCACTGGCGTTAATACCGTTCGTTTCTACTTTAGTGCTGCCGGTGCCTTCGGACATCCAATCGGTACTGGAGTTGGAGCGGTCAGTTGGTATGGCGGTGCTATCTCACCAGTAATGGAGTTTAATACTAACACTGATGTGGCTACTAATATTTATAATGTAGGAAGTGCTACCCCTATTGTCATGCATACCGGTGCTGGTGCCCCCATCAGCCGCTATGACCCTGTGACAAAGAAGATCTATGCTTACTTTTACTACTATACAGCTGCTGGGCAGGATTTCACCAACCGTGGCTGGAGTGATACGCTTACTTATGTTCGTTCTCGATAATACACTCAAGCATTGAATTAAAAGAGCTGTACGATGTGCAGCTCTTTTTTTTTGCGTTATCTTCATCCTTCAACCATTCAGTATGGATCAACAACAATTATCTAACAATAACCAACTCAACATCGAGATCTCCGAAGAAGTTGCAGAGGGAGAATATGCTAACCTTGCTATCATCACGCACTCTCATGCCGAGTTTGTAATTGATTTTGTCAATGTGATGCCAGGCACTCCTAAAAGCCGGGTTAAATCACGTATCATTTTAACCCCTCAGCATGCAAAGCGTCTGATGCGGGCTCTTACGGAGAATATTCAGAAATACGAATCGGTCAATGGTCCTATAAAAGACTTGGAAGAGATTCAACTGCCTCTCAATTTCGGCGGTCCTACGGCGCAGGCCTGAGTCTGCTATACATGTGCTTCTGATCTTCCGATTTCATATCAGCCCCTCGTCAGCAAAACTATAATAGCCCTGTTCGCTGACGATAACATGGTCCAACATGTGAATGTCCAGGAGTTGTGCCGCTTCTTTCAGGCGCTGTGTTAGTTGTTCGTCTGCCCGGCTGGGCTGCAAATTTCCGGAGGGGTGATTGTGACAAACGATGATGCTTACAGCGTTTTGTTCCAGTGCTTTTTTTAGTATGATACGCGGGTCAGCAACAGTTCCGGTGATCCCACCCTTACTTACGATCTCAAAATGATTGATCCTGTTAGCGCGGTTTAGGTATAGAACCCCAAATACTTCTTGTTGTCTGTCCTGCAGGCTGGTTTGTAAAAAACGAGCAATGTCACTGCTTTTACTGACCTGGGTTTTTTGAAGGGGTCGCCCGGCATGTCGCCTGCGTCCTAGTTCAAGGGCGGCCATAACCTGTGCGGCGCGGGCCTTCCCGATTCCTTTGATCCTGGCCATTTCCAGCGGATGCATACGAGCCAGCTCGGCCAGGTTATACTTGGCTAATGCCAATAGTTCATGTGCCAGCTCCGGAGCACTTCGTTGCCTATTGCCACATTGGAGTAAAATGGCCAATAGCTCTGCATCGCTTAGTTGTTCACAGCCCCAGCGGTAGAGTTTTTCGCGGGGCCGGTCTTCGGGAGGTAACATCGTATTACTCTTGACAGGCATCATGGGGTAAGTATAGCTCATTGCAATTTTGATCGCAAGGGGGAATAGAACAGAATTATTTCAAAGGCGCATCGGTATTGTCTGGGGGTATCGATATCTTCGCAGCATTAGTATATCCCTGCTATGCAACACGCTAAAATCTTTGCCGGTACCGGCTCTCAGCAGCTGGCCGAACAAATCTGTAAACGCTACGGCACCCAACTAGGTAAGGTCAATATCCAGCGATTCAGCGACGGCGAAATCTGTCCGGTCTTTCTGGAAAGTGTAAGGGGCGATTATGTGTTTTTGGTGCAAAGCACTTATGCTCCCACCGACAACCTGATGGAACTGCTTCTGATGATCGATGCCGCCCGAAGGGCCTCTGCCTATAAGGTGATCGCCGTGATGCCGTACTATGGTTATGCCCGCCAGGACCGTAAGGATAAGCCTCGGGTAGCGATAGGTAGTAAGCTGATAGCCAATATGTTAGTTGCTGCCGGAGCGGATAGGGTCATAACCATGGACCTACACGCACCCCAGATACAGGGTTATTTCGATATCCCTGTTGACCACCTTGATAGTCATGCTGTTTTTATCCCTTATATAGAGAGTTTAAAGCTGGAAAATCTTACCTTTGCGGCCCCCGACGTGGGAGCTACCAACCGGATTAGAGAGATTGCCAGTTATTTTAATGCCGAAATGGTGATCTGCGATAAACACCGGAAGCGGGCCAATGAAATTGCCAGCATGGTAGTGATCGGGGATGTTACGGGTCGCGATGTCTTGTTGATTGACGACATCTGTGATACGGGCGGAACCCTCGCTAAAAGTGCAGGATTGCTCAAAGAAAAGGGAGCTCGCTCTGTGAGAGCCCTGATCACGCACCCGGTGCTGAGTGGTAAGGCCTACGAGAACATCGAAAACAGTGTGCTCGAAGAACTCGTGGTTTGTGACACGATCCCGATCAAGGCCGTGAGTGGTAAAATAAAGGTGTTGAGTGTAGCCGAACTGTTTGCAGTAGCTATCCGAAACGCTTTCGAGAACAAGAGTATCACCAGTCTCTTTGTTCACTCGCAGCTCAAGAACAAGTGAACCAATAAAATAAAATAGCATGAACACAATTACAATCGAAGGACAACTGAGGACCGGATTTGGCAAAACAGCCACCCGTCAACTCCGCTCTCAGGGCATGGTACCTGGTGTAATTTACGGGGGTGCGCAGGAGATCAATTTTTATGCTCCTGCTGCGGCTTTCAGAAATTTAGTCTACACACCAAGTTTCCAGCTGGCCGAAGTAAAAATCGACAGCAAAACCTACAAGACCATCCTCAAAGACCTGCAGTTCGACAAAGTTGACGATCAGCTTACCCACGTTGACCTCTTGGAACTGGTAGAGGATAAAAAAGTGATCGCCAACATTCCCCTCAAATTCGTTGGGGCCTCAAAAGGTGTAAAAGATGGAGGAAAGCTGGTCACCAAAATGAAAACACTCAAGGTAAAGACATTTCCCAAGCATTTGCGTGAGCAGATCGAGGTTAATGTCGATAATCTGGAATTGAACGGAAATATCCGCGTAGAGGACGTTAAGATCGCCGAATACGAGATCTTGAACTCACCCCGTATTCCTATTGCTTCTGTGGTGCTTACCCGCCAGTTGAAGCAAGAAGAGGCGGCCGCCCCTGCTGCCGGTGCTGCACCCGCTGCGGCTCCTGCCGCGGCTCCTGCTGCTCCTGCTGCAGCCAAAAAATAATCCAACGATCTATTTTGTTTCCAAAACCCGCATTATTCAATGCGGGTTTTTTATTGGGGATGCCCGATATTTGAACTCCGTATCATCATGAAAATACTATTGGTAGGACTAGGTAATGTGGGCGATGAGTATGCACACACCAGACACAATATCGGATTCGATGTAGTGAATGCGTTTGTGCAGCGCCACCAGGGAAAATTTCGGATTGATCGCTTGGCTTACGTTGCCGACGTAAAGTGGAAAGGAAATCAATTCGTTTGCATTTGTCCAACCACGTACATGAACCTGAGCGGTCGGGCGGTCAAGTATTGGATGGACAAAGAAAAAGTGGATCTCGCCTCGCTCCTGGTCATAGTCGATGATCTGGCGCTTCCGCTCGATACGATCCGACTTAAGCCGGGTGGCAGCGATGCCGGCCACAATGGATTAAAGAGTATACAAGAGTCACTCGGTACAACACAATATCCTAAACTTCGTTTCGGTATCGGTAACGACTATCCAAAAGGCAAGCAAGCTGACTTTGTATTGTCCAGATGGAAGAGTACCGAAGAGAAACAGGTTTCTAACAAGATCATACAATGTGTGGATGCCATCGAAGTGGTGGCTACCCAGGGCCTCGAGATAGCCATGAATCAATTCAATCAAAAAAGTTTTACCTGAAATTTGCCCTATGAAGATAGTTTGTGTAGGAAGAAATTATGTAGCCCACGCCCGTGAGCTTGGCAATGAAGTGCCCACTGATCCGGTTATCTTTATCAAGCCTGCCACTGCGCTGCTCGAAGAGGGAGCTGCTTTTACCATCCCTGAGTTTGCCCACGAGATTCACTATGAATGTGAGTTGGTCCTCCGGATCGCCCAAAAAGTGCGTCAATTAGAAAAAAAGGATGCCCTGCGGTGTGTCGATGCCATCACCGCTGGTATCGATTTTACAGCGCGTGCATTGCAGCAGCAATTGAAAGAAAAAGGCTTGCCCTGGGAAAAGGCCAAGGCCTTCGATGGCGCGGCCGTTGTAGGAAAATGGATGCCGGCCGAACAGTTCCATAATAAAAAGGATATTCATTTTTGTCTCTACAAAAACAAGGCTATCGTACAGCAGGCCACCACTGCACAGATGATCTTTGATTTTGAAACCTTGCTCTCTCACATCAGTATGTATTTTACGCTCGAGCCAGGCGATCTGGTCTTTACGGGGACTCCTGCCGGCGTAGGACCGGTTGAACCGGGTGATGTGCTTGAGGGGTTCGTCGAAGACGACTCTGCGTTCGAATTATCAATTTTGTAGTCGCCATAACATGAATTCCTCTACCACTTTGCTTCGTGCGTTTGAACTGATGTGTCAGGCTCATGCCATGGCCGATATTTATGAGGCTAACCGATCGGTATGTAAGTATGTTCATTCCACTTCGCGAGGTCACGAAGCGATTCAATTGGCTGCCGCCTTTTGTTTACAACCTCACGATTTTGTAAGCCCTTATTATCGGGATGAAAGTTTATTGCTCGGCTTGGGGTTTAGTCCTTACGAGCTGATGCTGCAATTGCTGGCCAAGGGAGATGATATTTTTTCCGGAGGAAGAGAGTATTATGCTCATCCCTCCTTTAGGGGAAAGGGTAAGCCCACTATTATTCATCAGTCCAGTGCCACCGGTATGCAGGTGATCCCTACGACGGGTATAGCCCAAGCCATTCAATACTGGGAAACGATGCAGCGTAGCGATTCGGGTACATCGGCCTCGGGCTTTTCTGTTAAGGGGATGCCCGAATTTATGCAGGCTGCTACCTCTCCCATCGTGATCTGCTCGTTGGGTGATGCCAGTGTTACAGAGGGAGAAGTCAGCGAAGCTTTTCAATTTGCCGTGCTTAAGCAACTTCCAATCATTTACTTGGTACAAGATAATAACTGGGGCATCAGTGTAACGGCTGCAGAGGCAAGAGCCATGAATGCTTTTGAATATGCGGCCGGCTTCAAAGGAATGGGAAGGGTACAAGTGGATGGCTCCGATTTTGAGGCCTCATTGAGTGTGCTGAGAGAGGTGAGCACGCTGGTGCGGCAAACCAGAAAGCCCTATCTGGTGCATGCGCAAGTGCCCCTGTTAGGCCATCACACCAGTGGAGTGCGCCGAGAGTTTTATCGAGAGCACGACGAATATGCCATGCATTTGCAACATGATCCTCGTCCAAAGTTGCGGCAACGGTTGTTGGCTCAGGGTATATCGGAGCAGGAGTTGGTGACTATTGAGCAGTTGGCTGCACAATACGTGGCAGAAGATTTTAGTAAGGCACAGGCAGCTCCGGAGCCCGCTGTTGCGTCAGTATCCGAGCATGTGATGGCGCCGACTCCGGTTACAGAAGAAAAGGGAGAGCGATCGCCTGCCGGCGCTACTAAGATAATGATGGTGGATGCAGCTTTGTTTGCCATCAAGGAGATTATGCAGCAGCATCCTGAGGCCTTATTATACGGTCAAGATGTCGGAAAAAGATTGGGCGGGGTTTTCAGAGAAGCGGCTACGCTGGCGGACATCTTTGGAGAACATCGTGTTTTTAATACGGCTATACAAGAAGCCTATGTAGTAGGTTCTACCGCAGGCATGTCGGCCGCAGGCCTTCGTCCTATAGTAGAGGTGCAGTTCGCTGATTATATCTACCCGGGATTTAATCAGCTGGTAACAGAGCTTTCCAAAAGTTGCTATTTGAGTAATGGGAAATTTCCAGTCTCGATGGTCCTGCGTGTTCCGACAGGTGCCTATGGGGGTGGCGGCCCCTATCACAGCGGATCGATAGAAAGCACACTTTTGTCGATAAAAGGAATCAAGGTGGTATATCCCTCTACCGCGGCCGATATGAAGGGATTGATGAAGGCCGCCTTTTACGATCCAAATCCAGTGGTGATGTTAGAACACAAAGGATTATACTGGAGCAAAGTGCCTGGTACCGAAGAGGCCCGTAGTCCTGAACCAGATTCGGAGTATATTATTCCGTTGGGAAAGGCACTTGTGGTGCAACCAGCGCTTGAAAGTAAGATCGCTTCGGGGGAGTCGGCCTTAGTAATTACCTATGGAATGGGGGTGTATTGGGCCAAAGAGGCCAGCCGCTCCATGCCCGGGCAAATTGAAATCGTCGATTTGCGTACACTATTTCCGCTCGATGAGCAGTTGATTTACGAGCGAGTCAGCGCACATGGAAAATGTTTGGTGCTCACCGAAGAACAGCAACTGAATTCCTTTGCAGAGGCTTTGGCCGGCCGGATCAGCAAGCATTGTTTCACTGCACTGGACCAGCCTGTCGAGGTATTGGGTGCTCTGAATGTACCGGCCGTTCCCATGAATATCCACTTGGAAAAAGCGATGTTGCCTACCCCTGAAAAGGTCAGTTGGATACTGGAGCAATTACTGAAAGGATAATGCAGAAAGGATCAATCTTTTTTCAGATTCAAGCGAATCTGTAGTTCCTCAAATTGTTTTTCGTCGATCGTGGATGGGGCATCAAGCATTACATCTCGTCCGGCATTGTTTTTTGGGAAAGCAATAAAATCACGAATACTCTCGCTTCCTCCTAAAATGGCACAGAGCCTGTCAAAGCCAAAAGCGATCCCGCCATGCGGAGGAGCACCATATTCGAAGGCTCCCAATAAAAATCCAAACTTATGCTGCTGCTCTTCTTTGTCCATTCCCAAGGCAGCGAACATTTTTTCTTGAAGTTCTCGCTGGTAAATGCGAATGGAGCCCCCGCCGATCTCATTGCCATTTAGTACCATGTCATAGGCATTCGCTTTGATGCCTGCATAAGGGTGACGCAAGTAATCGGCAGCATTTTCTATGGTAGGATGATGCTTGATCATGGTTTCGATCTGTTCAGGTTTGGGCGACGTAAAGGGGTGATGACGCGCTACCCATCGATTGCTTTCTTCGTCGTATTCAAACAGGGGAAAGTCGAGAACCCAGCACAACTTGTATTCATTCGGTTTGCGAAGCCCAAGACGCTCGCCCATTTCGAGCCGAAGTTCACTCATGGCCTTGCGCGTACGCTCTTCTTTGCCAGCCAGCAATAAGATCAAATCTCCGGGTTGTGCCTGTGCAGCTTTCGCCAACGCCAGCAGTCTTTCTGGTGAATAAAATTTATCGATACTGCTTTTACAGGTGCCATCTGTAAGGTATTTGATAAAGGCCAGGCCTTTCATACCCAGCTGTGGTCTTTGCACCCACTGTGTCAGCTCGTCGGTTTGTTTGCGCGAATACTCGGCGGCACCCGGAATAGCAATGGCCAACACGGTCTCGGCATCGTCGAATATCGTAAAACCGGCCCCTTCGATCAGTGCACGAAGATCTGATCGGTCCGAAAAGACCGTGTCAGGCTTCTTCAGATTCAGCAGAGGCATTGCAAAACGGATATCCGGTTTATCGTTGCCATAAGTCCACATGGCCTCTTCCCAACTGAGACGGGCAATGGGTTCGGAATAGTCGATCTGTTTTACCTCTTTGAAGATAGAACGGATCATTCCCTCGAACATATTCAGGATATCATCTTGCTCCACAAAGGACATTTCGCAGTCGATCTGGGTGAATTCGGGTTGACGGTCTGCGCGCAGGTCTTCGTCACGAAAACATTTTACAATTTGGTAGTAACGGTCGTACCCACTTACCATCAATAATTGCTTGAAGGTTTGAGGAGACTGCGGCAGGGCATAGAACTGTCCGGGATTCATTCGAGAAGGCACTACAAAATCACGGGCTCCTTCGGGTGTTGACTTGATGAGAAATGGTGTTTCAATATCCATGAAGCCCTGTTGATGGAGATAGGTTCGGGCAGCGCGGTTTACTGCGTAACGTAATTCGAGGTTGCGACGCACAGCAGGTCTTCTGAGGTCTAAAAAACGATATTTCATCCGCAGGTCATCTCCGCCATCTGTATCATCCTGGATAGTAAAGGGCGGGACAGCCGCCTTATTGAGTATGCTGAAGGATAACACATCGATTTCGACATCTCCGGTTGGCAACTGTGGATTTTTATTGCTGCGTTCAATAACTTTTCCGATAGCTTGTACTACAAATTCGCGACCGAGTGGAGTCGACTCTAATTGTGCGTTGACCTGTTCACCGAAGAGCAGTTGTGTAATGCCATAGCGATCACGGAGGTCAACAAATGTGATCGCGCCATACTTACGAACGGTCTGCACCCAGCCTGCCAGTTGTACTTGCTTGCCAATATCTTCTTTTCTTAATTCTCCACAGGTATGCGTTCTATACATATTCAAAGACTTAGGATAATGATCAAAGTGGGCTTATTCTTTTTTTACGGAGCTTCTTGGGGCGTTGAATCAGATAATAATTTATCAAAATAAGCGAGCCGATGGCAAAAGGGATCAGTGAAAATTGCTTTCCGGTGAGTAAGTCGAAATAGATATGCTCATCTCTTTTAAGAAACTCCATGATCATCCAGGTGCTGTTGGCGCAGATCCAAAATGTCACAGCCAGGTTGTGGGCTAATTCAGAGGCAATGTGGCGTGTGCGCCAAGAAATAGAAATGGCGATGACCAACGTCGGGATGATCATCCCGACGGCCAGGTAGGCCCATCCCATACACCAACTGATATCTTTTATGATCCAAAAGACAATGTGCAGGTTCTCCATTTTTCGATACCTGTCGGGTATCGAATAGAGGGTATCCGGGGATTCTTGCAGGTTATCTGACATAGAAGGCGAAAGGTAAGAAAGTTGTGAAAAAATGCGCTCAATTTCTACTGAATCGACCCAGGTCGGCTTCCGGATGCAAGGGTTCGCCGTAAAGCAGGTGACGTACCAGTTGTTGGGTAAAATAGGGGGCCAGTGAGCATCCCTTGGTACCCATGCCACCCAATAGCCCGATCGTTGATTCTTGAGGATGCATCCCGACAAAGGGGCGTCTTTCTTTGGAGCCTGGTCGAATGGCAGCCCAGTGATCTACAATGGCAAAGGGAATCTTGAGCCATTGTTTTAGTGTTCGCTCCGTATGATCTCGAAACTGCACACTGGGGCTCGCGTCGGCAAACTCCCATTCGTAGCTTGAGCCGACCCACCAATAGTCTGCTTCTCTTAGTGGGATCATGGTGAGGGGACCTTTAAAAACATGAGAAGCCGGCAGCCCAGGGATTTGTACGATCAGTGCCTCTCCTTTTACAGGGGCAACAGGCAGGTGATCGAACAGCGGATTTTCATGTAAGCCGGTGCCATCACAAAAGATCAGGTAATCGAACGCTATGTCTTCGAAGCAGAAACTGTCGGATATTTTTTTTAGCGCTTTGTGGTTGTACTTTTTTTCCAGTAAACGCCCCTCTTGCAACAACTTTTTTTTATAAGCCGGCAAAAGTATCTCCAGCGAAATCTGGTAACTGTTTTTGATCAGCCCCAAGCCTTGTAATGGGTCAAAAAAAGATGCACTGTCTGGAGCTTCCTTTAGGCATTCCATATAGTGCTGTTCTTCTGCGGCACGCTTGGCAAAAATCGAAGCACTTTCGGGGTGAGCAAAAAATTGTAAGATGCTTCGCTCCTCGATCAACCGGCTAAAAAAGACTTCCTGTCCGGTAAAAAGTTGCTGTTCCATTTGCCTGTAATGTTTTTTTGCAAAAGGCAAGAGTTCTTCTATCAGCCAGGTGGTGACCAGCCTTCTTCCGGTTACCGGATTGATCAGGCCGCCAGCCATCCGCGAAGCGCTGGGAAGATCGCCCGGATCGAGCACCATATAGTCTCTTTTTTCCTGCTCCAGAAAATAGCTTAACCAGGTTCCGCATAGCCCCTGACCTACGAGCAGAAATTCGGTTTTCATAGAATAAAGGTAACGAGGGTAGCTAAAGGGGTTAGTCTATCTCGATTGTTTTGCTTACAAAGTGATATTCTTTGCGCGCTTCATTAAAAAGTTGCAGCCTACAAGCGGGAACCAGAAACTGGCCAGGATAGCGCGTGGTGAATTGGTATTCCCATTGATAGGTCCCTGGTGCGAGGTCGTAGAGTGTCATGCTCAACGTTGTATCGTTAAGTGGCTGTTTTGCGATGGCTTTTGGCTTCCCTTTGCTGAAAAGCAGGCCTTGCCCCTTGAGTTGTAGTCCAGCCGAAAGAGGGAGCAGGACAACACAGCTATCCAGTTTTCGGTAAATCACAATAGTCATCTTCAGAAAAATAGCTTGCCCAATGGGTTGTACGCTAAAAGGAGAGACCGGCTGTTCAGTGATTTTTTTTGTGGGTTCTGCTTTTCTTAACAATAGCCGCATTCCTCCCTTCGCTGTCGTTTGATCAGCAGTCAACATGGTATCAGCGGGATGAGTGGCTCTTACTTCGAATTGACCACTGATAGTTTGTTTTGTGCTGTCTATACGCACCGTAAGTTGCCAATGAATATTTCCGCTAAATAAGTTGGGTATCGTCAAGGGAAAACGAACAGTAGAATGCTCCCCCGCGGCAAGCGTAAAATACTGGTTCGACAATTGGTTATAGAACCAACCATCGACTGGATTTTTCGTTTTCGCATCGAATAGTTCCAGTTGCAAATTGCCGGTTTGCTCTAGGTTGCCCTTATTGGATAGCAAGAACTGAATTTTTGGCTGATCTCCCTGGTAAAAAAAAGCAGGTAGCTGAGCCGAGGCCAGAATAGGGGACTGGGCATGGGCAAGAGAAAAATTGATTTCAACTGCCCAAACAAAAAAGAGAAAATAGAGGCGCATTTATTTTTTTAAGACCTCGGCCATCTTCTTCCCTATATCGGCCGGACTGCTCACCACATGAATACCACAGTCGCTCATGATCTTCATTTTAGCAGCGGCGGTATCGTCGGCTCCACCAACGATCGCACCAGCATGTCCCATTCTTCTTCCTGGAGGGGCCGTTTGGCCGGCAATGAAGCCAACTACGGGCTTTTTGTTGCCATTGGCTTTTATCCAATGCGCTGCTTCGGCTTCCATTCCTCCTCCGATCTCTCCGATCATAACGATCGCGTCGGTATCAGGATCTTGCATAAAAAGTTCGATGGCTTCTTTAGTAGTAGTACCAATGATGGGGTCTCCTCCAATACCCACAGCTGTAGAGATACCCAGACCCGCCTTGGCTACCTGGTCGGCGGCTTCGTAGGTAAGCGTACCAGATTTAGATACAATACCCACCCGCCCTTTTATAAAAACGAATCCGGGCATGATACCCACTTTACATTCTCCTGCGGTAATTACGCCGGGGCAATTAGGCCCGATAAGACGGGTGCGTTTGCCCAGCAGGTAGTTTTTGACCCTTACCATATCTTGAACAGGAATGCCTTCTGTGATGCAAACTACCAGCCCGAGGCCTGCTTCTGCAGCTTCCATAATGGCATCAGCAGCAAACGTTGGGGGTACAAAAATAATGCTGACCTCGGCTCCTGTTGCTTTTACGGCATCAGCTACCGTATTAAAGACAGGACGATCCAAATGCAAGGAACCGCCCTTACCGGGCGTAACGCCACCCACCAGTTGGGTGCCGTATTCGATCATTTGCGAAGCATGAAAACTACCCTCAGTGCCGGTAAATCCCTGTACAATCACTTTAGAATTTTTATTGATAAGAATGCTCATAGATCAGCGACTTAAAAGTTGCCGCAAAGGTAGGGATTTGTGTACATCATGGCTTGGTCATATCATCCATGTTGCGCACATCGGGGATTTTACCGGTCTGCTCGAGCATACGCATGTCCTTTGCGTCTTTCAGGAACTCAGAGGCAAAAATGAAGTCGTTCAGCAGTTTATTATTGCTGAAAATAATATCCTTGCGGGTGCCTTCCCACTCTTTTTTCCCTTGGTACATGTACAAGATATAATCGCCGGTCTCCATCACGCTGTTCATATCGTGGGTATTAACTACCGTGGTGATATTGAACTCTACGGTCAGCTCCTTGATCAACTTATCGATGACCAGTGAGGTTTGCGGATCGAGCCCCGAGTTGGGTTCATCACAAAAAAGATATTTTGGGTTCAGTACCACCGCACGGGCCAGGGCTACCCGTTTTTTCATTCCACCGCTAAGTTCAGCAGGAAATTTGCTGTTCACGTCTTTTAAACTGACGCGTTCGAGGACCTCATTGACTCGTTTTAATTTTTGGGAGTAAGAGTCGTTTGTGAACATGTCGAGAGGGAACATGATATTTTGCTCTACCGACAGGGAATCAAATAAAGCAGATCCCTGAAAAAGCATGCCGATCTCTTTCCGGATAGTGGTGCGTTGATCTTGCCGCATCGAAAAGAAGTTTTTTCCCTGGTAAAAGATCTCTCCCTCGTCAGGAGTCAGTAGTCCCACCATGCACTTCATCAGCACGGTCTTTCCGCTTCCGCTGGCTCCAATGATCAGATTGCATTGCCCCGGTTTCATTTGGGCACTTACATTTTCGATCACGACTTTGTCACCAAATTTCTTTTGTATGTTCTTTACCTCAATCATATACTGGTTAGAGTAATAAAGCCGACAAAATGTAGTCGGCAAATAAGATTAAGATACAGCTTACGACTACCGCCTTGGTGCTGGCTCTGCCGATCTCGAGGGCCCCACCGCGCACATAATAGCCATAGAAGGCGGGTATGCTGGAGATAATAAAGGAAAACACATATGCCTTTACCAGGGCAAAGAAAACATTATAGGGTACAAAGTCATCAGCCAATCCTTTGTCAAAAATAGTGGGAGAGATTATCCCCGCTGCTGTGCCGGCCAATCGTCCGCCCCAGATACCCAAGGCCATGGCGATGATCACAAGCAAAGGGATCATAAGCATAGCGGCGGCGATTTTTGGTAAGATCAAGTAGGTCTTTGTGTTGATCCCCATGATCTCGAGTGCATCGATCTGTTCGCTTACCCGCATGTTGCCTAACTCACTGGCTATGCGACTTCCGGCAACCCCGGCCAATACGATACAAACCAAGGTCGGAGCAAATTCCAGAATAACTGTGTCGCGCACGATCTGGGCGATGGTAGCAAGGGGTACCAGCGGGCTGACCAACTGGTAGGCTGTTTGTATGGTGGAGACTGCTCCGATAAAAACAGAGATGATGGCTACTATGCCCAATGACCCAAATCCGATTTCCATACACTGGCGCATCAGTTCTTTCCAGTACATACTGACTTTTTCAGGACGCTTGAACATTCCTTTCAGCATCAGTAAAAATCTTCCTATATCACTGAGCAAACTCATGCTTAGGATTCATTTTTGTTACTGCGAAATCGTTTCCACCAGCGGGACTGCTTGACGATTTCTTGGGTAGGTGTTTGTGTTTTTGATTTTTGCTGGGCATCTACCACTGCGATCACAGCCATATTGATGATACTCCGGATAGAGCTTCCCAATTGTAAAATGTGCACTGGTTTTTTTAGTCCCAGCAGTATCGGTCCTACCGCGTCTGCCGTATCGAGCTCTTTCATCAGATTGTAGGCGATATTGCCGGCAGCCAGGTTGGGGAATATCAGTACGTTCACATCTTTGTCCGCGAGTTCGCAGAAAGGATAGTTTTCTTTCATCAGCTCCTTATTGAAGGCTACACTGGCTTGCATTTCGCCATCCACGACCAAGGTCGGATTCTTTTCTTTGATCAGTGCACGGGCACGGGCTACCGTCTTTGCTTCGGGAGAGTCGCTGCTGCCAAAGTTAGAATAGCTGAGCATGGCGATCCGTGGGGTAATATTGAAATGTCTGACCTCTTTGGCAGCGAGAAGGGTTATCTCTGCCAACTCCTCAGCTGTTGGGTTAAAATTAACTGTGGTATCGGCCAGGAACAGAGGCCCCTTTTTGGTCAGCATCATATACATTCCTGCAATCTTGCTGACACCTTCTTCCATGCCGATAACTTGTATGGCAGGTCGGATCGTATCGGGATAATTTTTTGTCAGTCCTGAAATCATCGCATCGGCCTCACCGCATTCTACCATCATGCATCCAAAATGGTTTCTGTCTTTCATCACCTTTCTGGCTTCGTAGGCATTATAACCTTTGCGGCTGCGCTTTGCTAAAAAAAGATCTCCATACTGGTTTCTTTTTTCTTCCATCTTGTCGCTGCGTGGATCGTAGATCGGTAGTCCTTCGAGCTCGATGCCATTCTCTTCGGCGATCATTTTTATCTTTTCTTCGTTCCCTAGCAGGATCGGAAAGCCGATGCCCTCGTCAAATACCAGCTGGGCAGCCTTAAGTACTTTTATATTATCGGCCTCTGCAAATACAATTCGTTTCGGATCTCGTCTGGCTTTATTACCGATAGCACGCATAACCTGGTTATCGAGCCCGAGGCGTTTATTTAAATCAGTAGTGTATTGTTCCCAGTCCTTGATGGGAGCTTGGGCAACACCACTTTCCATAGCCGCTTTGGCAACAGCTGGTGCAACAGTAGCTAACAAACGTGGATCAAGTGGCTTGGGAATAATATAATTCGGACCAAAACTGATGGTGGCTTCGTTGTAAGCCATATTTACAATATCAGGAACAGGTGTTTTGGTCAGTTCGGCCAAGGCTTTTACAGCGGCCAGCTTCATAGCTTCATTGATCTGTTTGGCTCTTACATCAAGGGCCCCTCTAAAGATATAGGGGAATCCCAAAACGTTATTCACCTGATTAGGATAGTCGCTTCTGCCCGTGGCCATAATAATATCTTTTCTGGCTTCGATGGCATCTTCCCAGCTGATCTCGGGGTCGGGATTAGCCATGGCAAATACAATGGGATTCTTTGCCATGCTTCTTATCATGTCTTTGTTCAAAATACCGCCCTTACTCAATCCGATAAAGACATCGGCATCTTTCATGGCCTCTGCAAGGGTAAGGTTCTTTCCTTTGGCTAGAAATTCTTTTTTAAGCTCATCCAGATCGGTGCGGCTCTCATGCACCAATCCTTTGCTGTCATAAACCCAGAAATTTTCTTTGCGGGCTCCCAGCGCCACATATAGTTTCATGCAAGCGACGGCTGCAGCACCCGCACCACTGACTACAAAGCGAAGTTTCTCAATCTTTTTTTTCTGCAATTCACAAGCGTTGAGCAAGGCAGCAGCACTGATGATGGCCGTACCATGCTGGTCGTCATGCATCAGCGGAATGCTCATTTCTTCTTTGAGGCGTTTTTCGATATAAAAGCATTCGGGTGCCTTGATATCTTCGAGGTTGATTCCTCCAAACGTGGGTTCCAGCGCTTTGACGATGGCCACAAATTTTTCAGGATCTTGCTCGTTGATCTCAATATCAAAAACATCGATATCAGCAAAAATCTTAAAAAGCACCCCTTTCCCCTCCATCACGGGCTTACCCGCCTCGGGACCGATGTCTCCCAGTCCTAATACGGCTGTTCCATTACTGATCACTGCTACCAGATTGCCTTTGGCAGTATATTTATAGACATTTTCTTTATTGGCGGCAATTTCAAGGCAGGGTTCGGCCACACCGGGGGAGTATGCCAGCGAGAGGTCTCGCTGTGTTTTAGCTTCTTTGGTGGGAACAACTTCGATTTTTCCGGGACGTCCTTTGGCGTGATATTCTAGTGCCTGTTGTTTGCGTAAGTCGTGCTGCATAATTTGGTTTGAGTTACTCCAATACGAAAAGGCTGAAATGACCTGCAAGGTACGATAAAAACAGGGGTGAATATCTATAAAAGCCTTTGTGTGGATCAGGGCTCTATGCGGGCTCCCAACCAGGCCATCATAGCGGCACCCGGAGCCAGCGCGGCTTCATCAACCTGAAAGCGAGAAGTGTGTACGCCGTGTGTGATGCTGAGAGATCGATTCATGACCCCCAGTCTGAAAAAACAACCGGGAATCTGTTGTGCATAAAAACCAAAGTCTTCGGCTCCCATGCGCACTTCGGTTTCGCTTATATTTTTTTCTCCGGCCAGTTGCACTGCCAAAGGAACAACCTGCTGGTGCAATTTTTCATCGTTGTGCACACAGGGATAGCCGATATCAATATGCAGCAGGGCCTCTGCGCCCATCGAGGAGGCGACTTGTTCGATTACTTGTCTTATTAATTGGTGGGCCTTGTATCGCCATTCTTCGTTCATGGCTCTAAAGGTGCCCATCAGTTCTACTTTATCGGGAATCACATTCGTGGTGTTTCCTCCCTGGATCGACGTGATAGAGAGTACTGTTGGATTGAATGGATCGTTATGTCTACTGATCAGCTGTTGCAAGGCAGTTATCAAATGGGCGCTGATCAAAATAGGATCGATCGCCAAATGAGGCGAGGCGGCATGTCCTCCTTTCCCTTTGATCGTTATGTAGATCTCATCGGCGCTGGCCATTACTTTACCGGCTCGAAAAGAAAATTTTCCGGTCTCCAACACGGTACTGACATGCAGCGCTACAATGGCTTGTGGTGTAGGTGGATTCAGCACACCCTCTTTGATCAGCAAAGAGGCACCCCCGGGATTTTTTTCTTCCCCGGGTTGAAAAATTAGTTTGACGGTGCCTTCCCACTCCGAACGGGTCTCTTGTAAAATGCGCGCAGCACCCAAGAGGCAGCTGGTATGTACATCATGCCCGCAGGCATGCATGATTCCTTTCTTGGTAGATCGATACGGTAAGTCGTTCTCTTCCTCAATAGGTAGGGCATCCATATCGGCTCTAAGTGCGATCAGCTTTTTCGCTGGATTTTTTCCCTCTATGCATCCAATGATGCCTGTATTGGCCAGGGTCTGGGTACTGATCCCAAACGAGTGTAATGTAGCTTGCACAAAGGCTGCCGTCTCAAATTCTTGATAGCTTAATTCCGGATGTGCATGTATATGTCTTCTCCAACCGATAATATCGTCTGCATATTGTTGGGCTAATTGCAAAAATTTTTCATGCATAAGACAAAAATAAGGGAAGCAGGTTTGGATGCACTCAATTTTGAGAAGTGGGATCATCCTCGGCCGATCCCTTAAGCTTTACCTCTATGATATCATTGATAATAAAAACTCCTTTTGGAAACAGCAGCTCGAGTCTTCGTTGGTAGGCTTCGGCTTCTTTTCGTTCTTTAAAGTTTCCGGCCTTTACGCGATAGTAAGGTGATTGGTGAAAGAGGTAGGCCTTTAGCTCGGGAAAATAGGTGTACACCTTTGTCTTGGCAGAAAGCGCCTCTTCTCGCAGCGTAGTACTGATAACCAGTAGCCTAAATCCTTTGTCTTGGCGACGACTTTGACGGCTGGTCTCTTCGTTGATCTGAATTTGTTTATTGATCAACCAGTCAATGCGGGGATCTTTTTGGACACTGACCTTTCCATTTTGCAATGACTTTATAAATAAACTATCCTGTGCCCACAGTGGTTGTCCGTAGAGCAATCCTAACCCTATACACAAAACAAAGTAAATGCTTCGCATTAGGCAAAGGTAGTTACCATTTCCGTACCGCATTTAATAGGAAGATCCTGAGCCTGCAATTTGCTGGATCGGATGCCAAGTGGTTTTTATTTCTTGCAGATCGGTGATCCGGTAAGGCGATTGAGCAGAGGCGTCCAGCCAGCGCTGTATCGGCCAATGTATAACCCGCTTAAGATTGCCGGTTGCTTTTTTTCGAAGTGCTGTCAGTATTGAGGGCTCCTTTTCGGTATAAAGTATCGCATTGACGTCTTTGTGTTCTGCAAGCCAGGGCATTAGCTCTTCATTGTTACCTGTCAGGATATTGACTACTCCCGCGGGTACATCGGAGCTGTTTAGTACCTCTGCTAAGCTGACAGCGGCAAGCGCCTTGGCTTGATGGGCAAGTACCACGGCCGTATTGCCGCCAGCGATACAAGGAGCCAGTACACTGATAAGACCCAATAGCGGACTCTCCGGGGCAAAGAGCACCACCACACCCATGGGTTCGCAAACCGAAAAATTATAATGGTTGGAAGCTACCGGGTTGACGGTGCTGAAAATTGCCTGGTATTTATCACACCATCCTGCGTAATAGATCAGCCGGTCAATGGCGCCTTCTGTTTCTCGCTGCGCTGCACTTCGGGACAGGCCTTGCCAAACTAATTCTGCAATAAACTGCTCTTTTCTGCTCTCCAGCATTTCCGCTATGCGGTAGAGAATCTGCCCTCTGTTATACGCAGCGCGCATACCCCAACTGCCACTTGCGTTTCTTGCCGATACGATCGCATCGCGACAATCTTTTCTGGAAGCCAAACAGAGATTGGCGATCTTATTACCCTTTGCATCGAGGGCTGCATAATATCTGCCGGATTCTGTTCTCGGGAACTGCCCGCCAATGTAGAGTTTATAGGTTTTTAATACCGAAATTCTGTTGGTTGTTTTTTTCATGCTCCTGGATTAAAACGTTATGTATGGGTGCAAACCATGCCATCCACCCTCTCTGCCGTAACCACTTTCTTTATAGCCTCCGAAGGGCGATGCCGGATCGAACAGATTGTAGGCATTGGCCCATACAACGCCGGCCTTTAGTCTTCGACTCAAGTTAAAAATGCGTGAACCCTTATCGGTCCATACGCCTGCGCTGAGCCCATAAGGGGTGTTGTTAGCTTTTTCGATCACTTCTTCTTCGGTTCGAAAAGTAAGAATGGCCAGCACGGGTCCAAAAATTTCTTCTTGTGCCAGCCGGCTGCTTTGAGCCACTTTTGTGAAGAGGGTAGGGCGACAAAAAAATCCTTTTTGCGGAAGGCGGGCATCACTCTCATAGTGAAGAGCCCCTTCTTTTTTTCCAAGCCGGATGTATTGATTGATCTTTTCGAGTTGTGCTGCCGAATTGATAGCGCCGATATCAGTGTTCTTATCCATAGGATCTCCTACCAACAGCGTGGCCATCCTGTCTTTTATTTTTTGAATAAAGACAGCTGCAATAGATTCTTGCACATACAGTCTTGAACCGGCACAACAAACATGACCTTGGTTAAAGAAAATGCCATTTACTACCCCCTCCACGGCTTGATCGATGGGCGCATCGCTAAATACGATGTTGGCTGCTTTACCGCCCAATTCGAGCGTGAGTTTCTTGGCTGTGTCAGCCGTTTCTTGTTGAATTAATTTTCCCACTGCAGTCGATCCGGTAAATGCGATCTTGTTGATAGCAGGGTGACGCACCAGCGAGGCTCCCGTTTCGCCCGCACCGGTAAGTATGTTGACCACACCGGGCGGCAGGTCGGCCTCTTGTATAATAGAAGCCAGCTTAAGGGTGGTGAGGGAGGTGGTTTCGGCGGGCTTCAGTACTACGGTGTTTCCGGTGGCCAGGGCAGGGGCTATTTTCCAAGCAGCCATCAGCAATGGAAAATTCCATGGTGTAATTTGAGCAGCTACACCAAGCGGTTTTGCAGCTCTGTTAGGAAAGGCGTACTCAAGCTTATCGGCCCAGCCAGCGTAGTAAAAAAAATGCTGGCAGGCTAAGGGTATATCAAAATCGCGACTTTCACGAATGGGCTTTCCTCCATCCAGGGTTTCCATCACAGTCAGTTCGCGGGCCTGCTCTTGCATCAGGCGGGCGATCCTGAAAATATATTTGCCCCTTTCTTTCGCGGGCATTTTTTTCCAATATTTATCAAAGGCCTTTCTGGCTGCCGCTACAGCCTTGTCTACGTCTTGCTCAGTGGCCACCGCCGCCCGGTATAGTTTTTTTTCATTGGCAGGATTGATGCTTTCCAAATAGGTTCCTTTTTTTGGTTTTTGCCATTTTCCGTCAATGAACAACTCGTATTGATCTTGGATATGCGCAGCGGCTGCCGACTCAGGTGCTGGTGCATATTTCCAGCCAGCACCGAGCCGAAGCGGTTTGATGGTTGATTTATTTTTTGTTGCCATGATTCGTATTAATCTACACTGAAATAATTGGGAGATTGATAACAGCCTTCTTTTTCTTTTGCTATTTGCATCAGTACATTGTTAGCCAAACTACTGGCGCCAAAGCGAAACCAGTGCGGATGCATCCAGTCTGCACCCAGGGTTTCATTTAGCATGACCAGGTAGTGCAGAGCTAGTTTCGAGGTAGAGATACCACCGGCAGGTTTCATGCCCACCATGGTTCCCGTTTTGTAATAATGATCCCGGATCGTCTCCAGCATCACCAAGGTCACGGGTAATGTGGCAGCTGGTTGAATTTTACCGGTTGAGGTCTTGATAAAATCGGCTCCGGCTGCTATGGCGAGTTGACTGGCTTTTCTTACTTCGTCGAGTGAGCCCAGTTCACCTGTTTCTAAAATAACTTTTAATCTTGCCTGACCGCAGACTTCTTTTACAGCTGCGATTTCGTCAAATACATAGGCATATTCCCCCGCTAAAAAAGCGCCGCGGCTGATCACCATATCAATTTCGTCGGCCCCTTCCTCGACGGCAAATTTTGTTTCACTTAATTTGACAGAGCGACTACTTTGACCCGCCGGAAAGGCAGTCGCAACAGAGGCTACTTTTACGTTAGAACCTTGTAATGCTTTTTTAGCTGTTTGTACATGCGAAGGATATACACAAATAGCGGCCACGGTGGGTACTCCTTCGAATTTATCATGTAAGTGAAGTGCTTTGTAGCAGAGCTGCTCAACCTTTCCTACGGTATCTTTTCCTTCGAGTGTAGTCAGATCGATCATGCTGAGGGTCATCAGTAGCCCTTGCATCTTGCTATCGGCCTTGATACTTCTTTTGGTAAATCGGGCGGCTCTTTCCTCTACACCCGTTTGGTCGACAGGCGGAGCGGCCAAAACAGAGGGCTTAAAGACAGCGGGCCGGATTGGTTTCATGAAAGGCTTTCTTGGCTAAAAATAAAACTAATTAGTTATCATTGTTGCCCGATTCCGTTAACTTTCATAAAAATCCAACCATGGCCTATACTAGAATTCTATGCACCTTGCTGCTGCTTTTCAGTTCGCGGCTGCTGCTGGCGCAAGCCACCTTTCCGGAAAATGGAGTAGCCGACCCGCGTTCGGGTTATTATGCATTACAGCATGCCACTCTTATCAAAGAGGCGGGTAGTATCATCACCGATGCCACACTCGTGATAAAAGATGGCCGCATCGTAGCCGTTGGTACCGGTTTGCCCGTCCCTGCTGGGGCTGTTCCCATCGATTGCAGGGGAAAGTTCATTTATCCTTCTTTTATAGATCTCTATGCCGACTATGGAATTCCATCGGCTATGGCCGCCTCTCGTGGCGGTGGGGGTGGATTTGATTTTTTGAGACCAGCACAGTTAGAGACTACTCAAAAGGGTCCCTATGGTTGGAACCAGGCCCTTCATAGTGATGTGCAGGCCCATACTCAGTTTGCTGTTGACGAAGCCAAGGCAAAGGCTCTTCGTGAGCTGGGCTTTGGAGCCGTGCTCACCCATGTGCGTGACGGCATCGCCAGAGGCACAGGTGCGGCAGTTTCCCTGGCCAACGAAAAAGAAAATCTGGTTATCATCAAAGAAAGAGCGTCAGCCCACTATTCTTTTAATAAGGGCAGCTCACAACAGAGCTATCCCAATTCCATGATGGGATCTATTGCTTTGCTGCGTCAAACTTACCTCGATGCTCAATGGTACAAATCGCAACCTGCAGAGGAAGGTCTTAACCTAACCTTAAAATCATGGAACGAAAATCAATCCTTGCCTCAGCTGTTCGAAGCAGGCGATAAATGGAATGCGTTGCGTGCTGACAGGATCGGTGATGAGTTCGGAGTACAGTACATTATCAAAGCCGGCCAAACCGAATACCAACGTATTGCCGATATGAAAGCCACCAAGGCCTCTTTTATTTTACCACTTAATTTTCCGGTAGCGCAAGATGTCGAGGATCCAGCCGAGGCCCGCTTTGTGGCCCTTAACGACATGAAGCATTGGGAACTGGCTCCTACCGGACCAGCTGCTTTCGAGAAAGCAGGTATTCCCTTTTGTCTCACCACGGCCGACCTGAGCAATGTTTCTTCTTTTACCCGCAATTTGCAAAAGGCAAGAGAGTATGGATTGAGTGATGCCGCTGCCTTGGAAGCGCTTACCCGCACCCCTGCCCGTATGCTGGGCATCGACGATAAGGTGGGAAGTCTCGAGGTGGGTAAGCTGGCTAATTTTTTAGTAACAAACGGTCCTCTCTTTAATGATAAGACCTTGTTGCTGCAAAATTGGATACAGGGAATTAAATACACCATCAAAGAGGATGCCGCTGCTGCCAATGGTCTTTATCAACTGATCGTTAATACTGCCGCTGGAAAAGAGACCTATCAACTCGAAATGAAATCTGTGAGCAGTGCCACAGTTTACACAAAGGATACGCTTCTATCAAAATTTAGTTTTGATGGAAAGCAGGTTAAGATCAGTTTTGCCCCGGCACCGGTTCGCCAGCGACCTGTCATGTCCGACAGTGCAAGAAGGAATAGTGGGGCCGGAGGGGGAGGGGCGGCCCGTTTTATGGGAGCGATCGAACAACCGTTGCCTGCTTCCGCCACGCGCCTGAGTGGAATTTCAAATGGAACGGAGTGGAATGGGGTGGGTACCGATTCGCTCGGCAATCCATTAACCTGGACGGCTACCCTAGTTAGATTAAGCACACCCCCTGCACCGGATTCTGCCAAGAAAAAAGACATACCCTCGCTGGGTAAAGTAATCTATCCTTTTGTAGCCTTTGGTTGGGACGAGGGTAATCAACCGAAGTCCGAGACCATCCTGATCAAAAATGCCACTGTTTGGACCAATGAACAGGCAGGAGTACTCAAAGAGACAGATGTACTTTTGAAGGGTGGTAAGATCGCGGCTGTCGGAAAAAATCTGACAGATCCCGTTGCCCGAGTGATCGATGGAACCGGGAAGCATCTTACACCAGGTATTATCGACGAGCATTCGCATATCGCTGCCGCTTCTATCAATGAGGGCGGACAATCTGTTACCAGCGAAGTGCGTATTGCTGATAATCTTAACCCCGACGACATCAATATATATCGCCAATTGAGCGGAGGGGTAACCACTTCGCATATTTTACACGGTTCTGCCAATACGATCGGGGGGCAAACCCAATTGATCAAATTGCGATGGGGTGCCGGAGATGAAGAACTTAAATTCAGAGATTGGCCCGGTCAGATCAAATTTGCCCTGGGTGAAAATGTAAAACGTTCTTCTTCTCCCTTGGGAAATAATCGCTATCCCGATACGCGTATGGGCGTTGAACAGATCTTGGTAGATGCCTTTACCCGCGCCAAAGATTACCAGCGTTCCTGGGCTGCTTATGAAACAGCCAAAAAGGCTTTTGAAAGCGCCAAAAGTAAAAAAGGACTTACTGCCCCTGTTGCCCCACGTCGTGATCTGGAGTTGGATGCCTTAGTGGAGATCTTAGAAAAAAAGCGATTCATTACCTGTCACTCTTACGTACAGAGCGAGATCAATGCTGCAATGGAGGTAGCGAACCGAATGGGGTACACTGTCAATACCTTCACGCATATTTTAGAAGGGTATAAGGTAGCTGACAAAATGAAAGAGCACGGCTCTTTTGCCTCTACCTTCTCTGATTGGTGGGCCTACAAAATGGAGGTTGAAGATGCTATTCCTTATAACGCTGCCATTATGCAAAAAGTGGGACTGACCGTGGCTATTAACAGCGATGATGCCGAGATGGCCCGCCGTCTCAATCAGGAGGCCGCCAAGATCGTTAAATATGGGGGTGTCACCGAAGAGCAAGCCTTAAAGATGGTAACACTCAACCCCGCCATCATGTTGCATGTCGATGATAAGGTCGGTAGTTTACGTGTTGGAAAAGATGCCGATGTGGTGTTATGGAGCGACCATCCGTTAAGCATTTACGCCAAGTCGCTCTATACGATCGTTGATGGCACAGTCTATTTTGACAGAGCTCGCGATGAGCAGTTGCAGAGCCAGATCGAGGCCGAGCGGCTGAGACTGGTTCGTAAAATGAATGGCGAAAAACGTTCTGGAGCGCCTACCATTCCCGCTCAGCCCAGCTACCAGCTGATGCATACCTGTCACGATCACGGACACAGTCATGGTCTACTGGTCATCGATAATGACGAAACTATCCACGATTAAAAAAACTGATGCATATGCAAAAGATATTTTTTACCATCACTCTTGCCTTTTCATTGACAGCGATCAAGGCGCAAGAGACTGTATTGCCTGCCAAAGAGCAAAAGGGTTCCTATTATCTGACCAACGCCACCATTCACGTTGGTAACGGGCAGGTTATCAATAAGGGGACCATTAAAGTTACCAACGGTAAGATCGAAGCGGTTGGCAATAACCTTGCTATTCCGGTAGATGCCGCAGTCACCGATCTGCAGGGACAAGATCTTTATCCGGGTCTGATTCTTCCTAATAGTAGTCTGGGGCTTGTCGAGATCAGCTCGGTGCGTGCCACGCAAGATGCAAGGGAGATCGGAGAGTTAAATCCCAGCGTGCGCTCCATTGTGGCGTATAACTCGGATTCAAAAGTTATCAATACCCTTCGCTCTAATGGTATCTTGCTGGCCAATGTTGTGCCGCAGGGCAATTTCGTGGCGGGTAGCTCATCGGTTGTGCAGCTGGATGCCTGGAATTGGGAAGATGCAGCCTATAGCACCGATGCAGGTATGCATGTGTATATGCCTTCGTTGTTACCTCGTCCCACTATGGGCGGAAGAGGCGGTGGTTTCGGTGGCTTCGGTGGTGGACCTGCTTCCGGCGACCCGGTTAAAGAGGGACTTGAAAAGATCGAAGGGCTCAAAACATTTTTCAGAGAAGCGCGAGTTTATCATCAGATCGCATCTCCTGAAAAAACCAATCTCAAATTCGAAGCTGTACGCGCTTTGTTCGAAAAAAAGCAGCGGCTGTATGTACATGCCAGTACCGTGCGCCAGATTTTAGTGGCACTCGATTTTGTAAAAGAATTCGGTTTTGAAATGGTGATTGTAGGAGGTAGCGAAAGCTATCAAGTGGCCGATTTGCTTCGCCAGCATAACGTTTCAGTTATTTTACAGCAGCCTCATAGCCTTCCTACTGCCACAGATGATGATGTGGATCAGCCCTATAAGACCGCAGCCCAATTGCAAAAGGCCGGTGTGCTTTTTGCTATTTCAGATGATGACTCACAGACCAGGGGGCGTAATCTTCCTTTTAATGCCGGCACGGCTGCTGCCTACGGACTTGGCAAGGAAGAAGCCCTTGCTGCCATCACGCTTAATGCGGCACGTATCATGGGTGTGGCTGATAAAACGGGCAGTATCGAAGTAGGTAAGGATGCGAACCTTGTTGTCAGCAATGGGGATCTGCTCGATATGCGCAGCAGTAATGTAACAGCTGCCTATATTCAGGGACGTAAGATCGATCTGACCGATAAGCACAAATTGCTCAACGATCGTTTCGAACAGAAATACGAGCTCAAAGGAAAGAAAGGATTTTAATCTTTATTCCTTTCCGTGACATTGTTTGAATTTCTTGCCGCTTCCGCAGGGGCAAGGATCATTTCTCCCAATACGAGGCCCGGCCGTAACGGGTACAGGTCGATCATTTTCGTTCGCTGCATAATCTTCGCCGGCCCGGTCTACTTCTTCTTTATTGGCTCGCATGCGGCTCATGTCGGTGCGTTGCTGTCTTCCTTCACGAAGGGGTATTTCAGCGGCTTGCTGCGGTAAAGCAGCGCGACATAAGAAGTCAACAATATTTTTATTCAGTTCGCCCGTCATGTTCCGGAACAATTGGTAAGCTTCCATTTTATAGATCACCAACGGATCTTTTTGTTCCAGGTAGGCAGTTTGTACACTTTGCTTAAGATCGTCCATAGCCCGCAAGTGCTCTTTCCAGGCTTCGTCTATAACAGCCAGGGTTACGGTCTTTTCTAGTGATTGACCCAGCTCAGCACCCTCGCTTTGAATATTTTTATTCAGGTTGACCAATACATTGTATCCTTTTCGACCATCCGAAAAAGGAACCACTACGTTTTCGATCTGTTGCCCCTGCGTGAGTCGGATATTTTTGAAGACGGGTATCGATTGCTGTTGTACTATTTTTTTATGAGCGGTGTAACGCTGAATCGCTTCTCGATAAAGTCTGTCGCTCACTTGATTGACATCCTCTTTCAAAAAGGCCTGCTCGCTGATAGTGGTCTCCAAGCCAAAGTTCATGATGCAGGCCATCTTGAAGCCTTCGTAGTCGTTTTGTTCGCGGAAAGAACCTACCAACCCATCGGCGATAGAGGCAAAGGCCGTATCGATGTCAAGTGCCAGTCTTTCTCCGAACAAGGCATGATTTCTTCTTTTGTACACGGCATTACGCTGCATATTCATCACGTCATCATATTCCAGTAAGCGTTTACGAATGCCAAAATTATTTTCCTCTACTTTCTTTTGTGCCCGTTGGATACTGCTGCTGATCATACTGTGCTGGATCACATCGCCTTCTTTGTATCCAAGCTTGTCCATCATGCTGGCGATTTTTTCACTGCCGAACATACGCATCAGGTCATCCTCGAGCGATACATAGAACTGGCTGCTGCCCGGATCGCCCTGACGTCCTGCGCGGCCTCGTAACTGACGGTCTACCCGTCGGCTCTCATGTCTCTCGGTTCCAATAATGGCTAGTCCGCCGGCTTCTTTTACGCCAGGACCTAGTTTGATATCTGTTCCCCGACCCGCCATGTTAGTAGCGATCGTAACGGCCCCGGCCAGCCCTGCCTCTGCCACAACCTGCGCCTCTCTGGCATGTTGTTTTGCGTTGAGTACATTGTGCGGGATCTTTTTTTGTTGCAGCATCCTGCTCAGCAATTCACTGACCTCTACCGAAGTGGTACCCACAAGGCAAGGTCTGCCTGCATTTCGTAATGCTTCGATCTCTTCAATAACGGCTTTATACTTCTCTCTTTTTGTTTTGTAAACCAGATCATCTCGGTCTTTCCGTATCATATTGAGGTGAGTGGGAATACTCACCACATCCAGCTTGTAGATGCTCCATAACTCGGCGGCCTCAGTTTCGGCTGTACCCGTCATACCTCCCAGCTTATGATACATCCTGAAGTAATTCTGTAGGGTAATTGTCGCATAGGTCTGTGTTGCGGCTTCAATTTTGACATTCTCTTTGGCTTCAAGTGCCTGGTGTAATCCGTCGCTGTATCGACGGCCTTCCATGATACGGCCGGTTTGCTCATCGACGATCTTGATAGCGCCATCAATGATCACATACTCTACATCTTTGGCAAAGAGGGTATAGGCTTTTAGCAGTTGTTGAACGGTATGTATTCGGTCGGCCTTTTGCGAATATTCGTTGAGCAGGGCCTCCTTTTGCTGCAGCAATTCTTCGTTATCTAACCCGCTTTTCTCGACTTCGGCCAGTTTAGCGCCGATATCCGGTAAGACAAAAAACTCAGGATCTTCTCCGCTGCGGGTAATGGTCGCAAGTCCCTTATCCGTCAATTCTACAGAGTTGTTTTTTTCATCGATATGAAACAGGAGTTCCTCGTCCACCACATGCATCATTCGCTGTTGCTCTTGCAGATAATAGTTCTCTGCCTTTTGCATTTTTACTTTGATACCTGGTTCACTCATGTACTTGATAACCGGCCCGTATTTGGGCAGACCGCGATGTGCCCTGAATAAAAAGAGTCCGCCCTCTTTAGGATCGTCTTTCCCCTCTGCGATCAGTCGTTTGGCTTCGTTGAGGCAATTACGAACGATCTTCTCTTGTTCAGCGACCAGCTGTTGTATGCGGGGTTTGTGAATGTGGTACTGTTGGTCTTCTCCTTTAGGAACAGGGCCCGAGATGATCAAGGGTGTTCTGGCATCATCGATCAAGACTGAGTCAACTTCATCGACCATGGCAAAATGATGCTTGCGCTGCACCATCTCTTGTGGGCTATGCACCATGTTGTCGCGCAGATAATCAAAGCCAAATTCATTATTGGTGCCATAGGTGATATCGGCCAGATAGGCTTTTCTTCTTTCTTCGCTATTGGGAGCATGCTTATCGATGCAGTCTACCGTAATGCCTAACCATTCAAAGAGGGGGCCATTCCATTCCTGGTCTCTTCTGGCCAGGTAGTCATTGACCGTAACCAGGTGGACGCCCTCTGCTGGTAATGCATTGAGATAAGCGGGCAGGGTAGAGACCAGTGTTTTTCCCTCTCCGGTAGCCATCTCGGCTATCTTTCCCTGGTGCAGCACGATACCTCCGATCAACTGCACGTCGTAGTGCATCATATTCCAGGTGATCCCTACGCCGGCTGCACTCCAACTGTTTTTATATATTGCCTCGTCTCCCTCTATGGTAATGTATTCACGTTTTACGCTTAGATCGCGATCGAGCGGGGTAGCAACTGACCGCAGTGTTGCATTCTCTTTGAATCGTCGCGCCGCTTCTTTGACCAAGGCGAAAGCTTCGGGCAACAGCTCGTTGAGTACTTGCTCGATCTGTTGATTCCGCTCTTTACGAAGCCGGTCTATCTCTTGATAGATGGTATCTTTTCCGATCAGGTCTTCGGAAGAAAGCTGTTCGGCTTGTTGATTCTTAGCCGCTATCTCTTGGTCAATGGGTAGCAAATGGGTTTTGATCCGGTTTCTGAATTCCGCCGTCTTTGCCCTCAGCTCATCATTAGACAGGTCTTGATAACTGGTAAAAAACTGGTTGATCTTGCCCACCAGTGGTTCGATCTTACGAACATCTTTTTCGGACTTGCTGCCGCCGAATAATTTTGAAAGGTACGCTAGCATAAGTGGGCAAAGATAAGCCAAAAAAAACCCATAACTTTGCAGCCCAAACAGGCAACCATGGCAGGTCAGTTAAAAGAGGTCAGAAACCGGATCAAATCGGTACAGAGCACCCAGCAGATCACAAAGGCAATGAAGATGGTCAGCGCAGCCAAATTGAGGCGTGCGCAAGAGGCCATTGTCCAGATGCGACCCTACGCTCAAAAGTTACAGGACATGCTTAGCAACATTGTGAGTAGCAGCGAGGCTGGTGCCGAAATGACCCTAGCTGTAGAGCGACCTGTCGAAAAAGTGCTCCTGATCGTGATCAGCAGCGACCGCGGACTGGCCGGCGCTTTTAATACCAATGTGATCAAGCTGGCTAAATCGGCCATCGCCGAAAAATATGCAGTTCCCTACAGCAAGGGGAATGTAACCATCTGGAATATTGGCAAAAAAGCTTACGAGAACCTTACAAAAGGGGCTTACAAGACCGACGCAAGATTTAAGGATATTTTCTTGCAGCTGAGTTTTGAAAAAGTGCAGGAGGCGGCTGCTGCAGCCATGGAGGCGTTCAAAAACAAAGAGTTCGATGTGGTGGAGATTGTGTACAGTCAATTTAAAAATGCTGCCACCCAGCGATTTGTAGTTGAGCGTTACTTGCCCATTCCCAAGGTTGAGAAAAAGGAAGGGGCCGTGCAATCCGATTTCATTTACGATCCCGATAAGAGTTTGTTGGTGGCCGAACTGATGCCGAAGATCCTCAATACCCAGCTTTATAAGGCGGTGCTCGACTCTAATGCCTCTGAGCATGGCGCTCGCATGACGGCTATGGACAAGGCTAGCGTGAACGCAAACGAGATGTTGCGGAATCTCAAGATCTCCTATAACCGGGCCCGCCAGGCAGCTATTACCACTGAGCTCACCGAGATCGTCAGCGGTGCCGCGGCCTTGCAAGGCTAGAGCCTCTTTGGGCCAGCTGATCTGGATTTGAAGAACTTTGCTATTTTGTTGACCTGTAATTAGTATTTTGCCGAACCCTTTTAATTATGCCTGACGTTTCCACTATTGTTCCGCATATTGAGGCGCTGATCTTTGCCAGCGACAAACCTCTCTCTACTACAGAGCTCACCGAATTGGTCAATAATGCGCTGGGGTTTTTAGAAGACCGGATTACCAATGACCAGACAGAGGCCGCTTTACAAGCCGTTTGTGAAAAATATGCCAGTGAATTTTACTCATTCGAAGTAGTGCAAAGTGGAGGTGGTTGGCAATTCCTTACCAAAAAAGATTTTCACAAGACTATCGCTCAGCTCAATGGAGATAAATTTTTGAAACGTCTTTCGCCCGCCTCGCTCGAGACGCTGGCTATTATTGCCTACAAACAACCGGTGACCAAAGGTGAGATAGAGGCGATCCGTGGTGTCAGCTCTGACTACGCGGTTCAAAAATTACTCGAAAAAGAGTTGATCGTAATTGCAGGCCGCAACGAGAAAATGCCAGGGCATCCTCTTATCTATGCCACCTCTCGAAATTTTATGGACTATTTCGGTATCAATTCCTCAGAAGATTTACCTACTATCAAAGAAGTGTTGGCGGAGCAATTGGTAGAGCCTACCGCTATAAAAGATACACTACCCGAAGAAGAGAGCTGATCTTACTATCTTCGTTACATGTCAGTTTCAAGAGAACAGCTGATTCGTTCAGCCGCCACCTTTGGTACACCTCTTTATGTATATGATGCAGCCTCTATTGCTGCGCAGTACCAAAAATTAACGCAGGCTTTCTCTTCTGTTAATGCTCGTTTTTTTTATGCTGCTAAGGCCCTGACTAATTTATCAGTATTAAAGCAAATTCACGCGATGGGCTGCTCTATCGATTGCAGCTCGCTCAACGAAGTAAAGCTGGCCATTCGGGCTGGGTTTACTCCTGATCAAATTCTCTACACTTCTAATAGCGTTGCTTTTACTGAGATCCAAGAAGCCGTATCGCTAGGCGTTTCTATCACTATTGACAGTCTCTCTAATCTAGACAAGTTCGCTCGCACCTATGGTAGCCAGTATCCGGTCGGTGTAAGGTTGCGTCCGAATATTATGGCCGGGGGTAACGTAAAGATCTCAACGGGGCATGCCAGAAGCAAATTTGGGATTCCTGCAGAGCAAGTAGAGCAATTGGAGCAATTAGTTGCAGCGCATCAGCTTAATATAACAACACTGCACATCCATACCGGTAGTGAGATCGCAGAGGCCTCCGTCTTTGCGCAGGGGTTACAGTTTTTGCTTGACTTGGCTGTTCGGTTTGCCACTGTCACTATAATTGATCTGGGAGGAGGATTCAAGGTACCCTATCGACCTGGTGAAAAAGAGACCGATCTTCTCGAAGTGGCTCAACAGGTAAAGCAGGCCTTTGATGCGTTTGAAAAAAAATACAGCCGCCCCTTACAGGCCTGGTTCGAGCCTGGAAAATTTCTGGTAGCCCAGGCGGGTCACCTGCTGACAACGGTGACCATTATCAAGCCCGCAGGTACTATTTGTTTTGCAGGGGTAGATAGCGGCTTGAATCATCTGATCAGGCCCATGTTTTATGAAGCATATCATGCTATCAGCAATCTCACTAATCCTGCAGGGGCGTTACAGCGCTATCAGGTGACCGGAAATATTTGTGAGACCGATGATTTTGCCATTGACCGAGAGCTTCCTGAAATTCGCGAAGGTGATTTACTTGCTATTCACAACGCAGGAGCCTACGGCTTTGAGATGGCCTCTTCCTACAACGCAAGAGTACGTCCTGCCGAAGTGCTTATTCAAGGAGAAGATCAATATCTGATCAGACGAAGAGAGACTTTAGAGGATCTGCTTTTACAACAAATAATTTTGTAGCCTGTCATGCAAAATGCATTCCTGAAGATCGCTAATCAGCCTCTAAAGTTTAAGTTATACTTGCTTTGGAAACTTCCTGCCGCTTTTCTATCGGGGTTGCAAGTCGAGCAAGCCACACCCGAAGCCAGCACCGTTCGTATTTCGTTGCACTGGCTATCTCAAAATCCTTTTCGATCTATCTACTTTGCTTCATTAGCCATGGCGGCCGAAATGAGCACCGGTATCTTGGCCATGGCACGCATCTATAAAAAGAAACCTGCTGTTTCTATGCTGGTGGTGTCTATGGAATCGCATTTCTATAAAAAAGCGACCGGCACCATCCGATTTGTTTGTACAGATGGTCCTTTGTTCGAAAAAGCGATCAATAGCACAATGATAACGGGTGAACCAGTAACGCTTGTGGCTACCGCCACCGGAACAAACCGGCAAGGCGAGGTCGTAGGCCGCTTTACCTTTACCTGGTCTTTCCGAAGAAAATAGCTAACTTACTAATCCTTCAATCGAATCAAAATGAGGATCAGTTTTCACGGAGCGGCCAGAACTGTTACTGGCTCAAAGCATTTGGTGGAGTTGCCCGATCGCCGCAAGATCTTGCTTGATTGTGGCCTTTTTCAAGGATTAGGGAAAGACACCGATCGTCTGAATCGGAATTTTGGATTCGATCCCGCCGGGGTAGATGTATTGCTACTCAGTCACGCACATATCGATCATTGCGGATTATTGCCAAGGCTGGTTGCGGAAGGTTTCAGAGGGAAGATCTGGTGTACTCCGGCCACACGGGCCCTGGCAACCGTTTTACTAGAAGACTCTGCCAAAATTCAGGCAGACGAGGTTCGTTATGTGAACAAAAGAAGAAAAATGCAAGGGCAGCCCTTGTTGCAACCCCTCTATACACCCGAAGAGGCCAGCGCCTGCTCTGTTTTCTTTGAAGTAGCTGAATATGATGTTTGGACAGAAGTGTTGCCAGGGGTGTCGGTGCAGTTTACCGATGCGGGTCATATTATAGGAAGCGCGGCTGTTCATATCCGCTATAGTGAGTCAGGTAAAACGCAGCAAATTACTTTTAGCGGAGATGTCGGTCGCTATGGTGATGCGATCTTGCGATCGCCCTCCCCGATATCTCAAGCCGATGTGATTATCTTAGAATCGACCTACGGCAATTCCTTACACCCGCTTCATGTCACCACTCCGGACTTGTTACTTCAACATATTGAGGAGACTTGCTTGCAACGAAAAGGAAAACTGGTTATTGCAGCATTCAGCGTAGGGCGAACGCAGGAATTACTTTATTTCTTGAATCAGCTGGAATTGGAAAACCGATTACCCTCCATCCCCATTTTTCTGGATAGTCCTTTGAGCGTGGAGGCTACCGAGATAGTAAAGAGTTTTCCGGCCTATTTCAATAAGACTATTCAGAAGGTGATGCAAAAGGACGCCGATCCTTTTGGCTTTCCACAGCTAAAGTATATTCGCTCGGTAGAGCAATCCAAGCAGCTCAATTTTGATAATGGGCCCATGGTTATTATTGCAGCCAGCGGAATGGCCGATGCCGGACGAGTAAAGCATCATATCAGTAATGCAGTAGAGAACAGCCGTAACCGGATTTTATTTACGGGTTATTGTGAGCCCCGCTCATTGGGTGGAAGACTCTTAAGTGGGCAAAAGGAGGTGAGTATCTTTGGAATAGCCCATGAAGTGCATGCGGGTATCGGACAGATCAGAAGTATGAGTGCGCATGGTGATTATGATGATCTCTGTCAGTGGTTGGCACAGCAAGGTCCCAAGAAAGTACGCGAGTTGTTCTTGGTGCACGGCGAATACGAGGTGCAACAGGATTTTCGGGACCGGCTTGTAAAAAAAGGATTCGATTCAGTACGCATACCCGAAATGCATAGCGTCTTCAATATATAGAATTTGAACGCCGGCTTTCAAGCCAATCATAATGTTAATTTTTTGCTACCGTAATCAGATTATTGGCATTGTACATGCTTTCGGGCGAAATGACAATTTCGTTATAGGGAATTTTTCCTTTGTATCTGTTGTTCATGATCGTTCTTACTTCTTGGTGGCTTAGATCAAAATCAGATAGTTTTTTCAAGGTGCCAATTTCAAGCTGTAGTGCTTCTTTATAGATCTTCCATACCAGCTCCGAGCAATAGATACGGTCATTGGACCATTCAAAATATCGGTCGTAGGGCTTCCCCCTGAATTGCTCTCCGACTTTTTTCATTTTAGATAGAGACTCGGGTGTTAAAAGGGTTGCAGCATTCTTTATCCGTTTAATAACATATTTACCGTTCAATCCGCTGTCTATCCATGTCTGCAATGGGGTAAGCTTGACCGTACCACCAGCTTCGTATACGTAAAATCCAGTTTTACTTTTATAAATAATGCCCATGTGGCTGTACGTGGAACGGGTAGCTAGCTGAATTGCTTTGCTTTGGCTTGATTTTGAAGTTTGAAAGATGATATCTCCTTCTTGAATAGTGGCGGGCAGGAAGGTTTCATGTTTCTTGTTTGAGGCTGTTGCCGAAAAGGTCGGCATCAGCCAATAGCCCGTCGCAAAAAGCCCCGCGAGTGAGGGAAGAAAAATTAGCAGGTAAACTAACTTATTAAGCTTGATCTTTTCAGCGCTTTTATGGTTCATGGTAGCAGTCTTTGCTATATCAATTGTCTCTCTCAGTCTTCCAGCGTGAGCTGGTAAGAGCAATTCTAAATTATGCAAATAGCCTCAATAGCGTAGCAGGATTTTTCAACGCTGCTTTTGGAATAGGAGGGCAGTGCTAAGCAGCGAAAAGACAGTAAAAAAGTATAGTCCGGCTTGTGGCTCTACTTTCAAGAGGACCTGGTTATTTGTGGCTTCTTCGGTTATGAACTTTCCGGTCAGGTCGCTCCATCCGAATAGATAGACCACTCCGATCAGGGCGTTTCCGATCGACAAGAAACCACTCCATTTAAATTTTAAATAGATCAGCATGATGCAAAAAATGGCAAGGGAAAGGCCAACCCAGCCACCTTCGACAAAGGTGCCGCTGTACAGTCCATTGGAGTGAAAGGTTGTGGTGGTTGACTGGTTCTTAGCTAAGGCAACATGAAACCAGGGAAAAAAAACGGAACCTGCAGCAATTGCCACTGCTAACATGGCTATAAGGTCTTTTGTTTGCAGACTAGCCCCCGCAGGTTCCTTTTGCATATTGAATTTTCAGGAAAGGTATATGGTTAATGGGGACCCCTTTAATCAAAAAAGGTTATTAACCAATATGGATGCTAATATCGATTTGGCTCGTATATTTACTGGTGATTAGGTTAACTTATTGGTAATTTTACAGGTTATTTCCTAATTTTACTTTGGGTCTTTTATTTTGCATATTAGGTTAATAACCTCTTAAAAGATTTAATAGCAATGTTTTATGTGTTAAAAAGATGTTTAACCTTTTTTAGTGTCTTTCTCGTCTCAATCATGGGATTTTGCCAGCTTGAGGAGGACTCTTTGATCAAAATAAGGAGATCTAAATTCTTTACTGATGTTTTAGCCAGAAACTACGTTATCCCTTTTATTCATGGCAGTATTGAGGCGCGAACTTACATGCCACTCCAATCACCTCTATTGAGGGCTTCACCCATTGAATACATATCTACCAAGCAAGGGTTGCTCTTGCATTTTGGCCGTAGTGGAAAGCTTTACAAGATGGAGGACAGAGGAGATTCGCTACTCTATTTCGTAAGATTAGACCGCACAGTGAACCAGAACTATAATATTGGGTCTTACCTCTTTTACAGCCAGGGCAACATCTTTGAGTTATCGGGTTATGGTTTTTGGAAATCTAACGGCTTGCTTCGGCAGTATAACTACACAGATCAAGAATGGGATATTGTGCCCACCAATCGCGAGGTGCATTTGCCCCTTGTATCCAATGGCAGTTGTACTGCCTGGATCGATACAGCCGGTCAGTACCTATATGTGCCCTATCAAGCAGTTATAAACGATGGCCTTTCGAACTCTTTGGGAGAGTCTAATATTGATCCGGTTTCGTATCGCCTCGATATTAAGAAAAGAGTTTGGGAAGAGTTGGGAGAGGTAACCGGCCCAGCATTAAAGCTTTTTAAGACATCTAATTTTATTACATTACCCACTGAGAAAGGCCTTTTCTTGGGCTTTAATAAGGGAGTTTATTTCGCTGACTTTACCACTAACAGGATCTCTTTTTTAAATGACCCTCCGCTGGTTCAAAGCTTATTGAGACTACAATCCAACTCGCATAGTTATTATTATGATGGTTGGGTATATACTCTTAATATGGGTTCTTACAAATACGATTCGGTACGAATCGATCCCAATAAGTTTGTTGCGACCGGAGATTTGATCTGGTCAAAACCCCGTTCCTCAAATGTATTTTTAATTAGTTTAGGAATACTCGTTTCGCTAGGGTTACTGTTGCTATATCTGTATCGCAAGCGAAAACAGAGCAAGGCTACACCTTTTTCAGTTGCTTCGGTTGCCCAGCCCCTACAGCCCTTTACCGAGACAGAGCAATCCTTATTACAATTGCTACTCAGTCGTTCCGAAAAAGGTCTCACGGCCAATATCACCGATATCAATTATGTTTTGGGCCTGAAAGACAAGTCGGCGGGTATGCAGAAAAAAGTCCGCAGTGATGTGATGAATAATATCAATGAAAAGTATTCGTTTGTAACAAGGCAATCTATCCCGTTGGTGCAAAGCATTCGCAGCGAAGCGGATAAGCGATATTTTGAGTATATGATCAATCCCGATTGCCGCGAGAAACTGCGTCAACTGCTGGCCTGATTATCCAAAAAATCTTACCTTTGCGCCTCTCTCCACGAGAGAATGCCGGGGTAGCTCAGCTGGTTAGAGCACAGGATTCATAACCCTGAGGTCGGCAGTTCAAGTCTGCTCCCCGGTACAGGACAGGACTCTTCGACACTTTGTTGAAGAGTCCTTGTTT
>Ga0129333_10000253_pt1 | contig 39979 bp, 40 predicted proteins | sample CPB6_08_DNA_FD_94474 | JGI IMG/M metagenome (GOLD analysis project Ga0129333, IMG submission 94474) | Freshwater to marine salinity gradient microbial communities from Chesapeake Bay, USA - CPBay_Sum_0.6_0.8_DNA | ecosystem: Environmental > Aquatic > Marine > Coastal | place: USA: Chesapeake... | reverse complement strand
GTCGCCTGCTGGCAATGCTACCGCTGGGACCCTCGATCGAACAGCGCTATGGCGCACCCTACGCCACCGTGCACCGCGCCGATTTGCATGCCCTGCTGCTGCAGGCTGTGCGCAACACCCCCGGTGCAGCGTTACACCTCAATGCGGTGATCCAGCGCTACCAGGATGCGGCAGCGGGCGTGCGCCTGTACCTGGGACCTGGCGCACCCAATACGACTGTCGAGGGCGCAGGCCTGGTGGGTGCCGATGGGTTGTGGAGTGGGGTGCGCACCCAGTTGCTGGGCGATGGGCCGCCTCGGCTGGTGGGCCATCTGGCCTACCGCGCGCTGCTGCCCCAGCAGGACCTGCCTGCCCACCTGCGCTCAGCAGATGTGACGCTTTGGCTGGGGCCCGGCCTGCATGCGGTGCAGTACCCGGTGCGCGCCGGCTCGGCCATGAACTTGGTGGTGATCGTGCCGGGTCGTCACCATCCGGAATTAGCGGGCTGGAACCAGCCGGCTGATGCCGCCGATCTGGGTGCGCATCTGCAAGCAGGCTGTGCCGCGTTGAAAGATCTGACTGCCGCGGTTGCGCAGTGGCGCATGTGGGTCTTGTGCGACCGCCCCCCGGTCCAGGGGGCCCATGAGATGGCGCGTGAGCGGGTGGCCCTGCTGGGCGATGCGGCGCACCCGATGCGGCCATACCTGGCCCAGGGCGCGGGCATGGCCATCGAGGATGCTGCGCAGCTGGAGCAATGCTTGGTCCAGAGCACGCCAGACATTGCCGCGGCCTTCAGCCGTTATGCCCAGCAGCGCTGGCAGCGCAACGCCCGCGTGCAGGCCCAGGCCAGCCGCAACAGCACGATTTTTCATGCCCAGGGACCGCTGCGCTTGGCACGTGACCTGGGGCTGCGCTTGTTGGGCTCGCGCCTGCTGGATCAGCCCTGGCTGTATGCGCACTCGTGACGGGCACGCCACCGCACAGGCGGTTGGGCACCCGGCGATCAGGCCGCTTGGGTAGTCGCGCCCGGCCAGGGGCGCGTTGCTTGCGGTATCAGATCACCCGGCCGTGCCGCCAGATGGACCACGCGCTGGCGGCGATGATCCACAACATGCCGAACAGCGCCACCAGGGCACTGATCTCGGTCAGCTGGTGCTTTTGCAGGCTCATGCTTTTGCTCAGGGTGCCGTAGATGCGCGCCAGCTCATTCTGCGAGGTGGCGCGAAAGTAGTCGGCGCGGGTGATGCTCGCCACTTTTTCCAGCGCGGCTTCATCCAGCCGTACCCGCATGCTCATGCCATTGGCCTTCAGGATCACCCCTTGCGGGGTTCCCATGCCCACGGTGAAGACGCGCACGCCATAGCTGGCGGCCAGCTCGGCCATCTTGATCATGTCAGGGCCGAAATTGCTCTGACCATCGCTCAGCAAAATGATGGCCGTGGCCTTGTTCGAGCCCGGTGCCACCGGCGGGGGGCGCTCCTTTTTTTGTGCCCTGGGCAAGGCCGATGCCGCACCCGCGGCCATGCCTGCACCTGCACCTGTACTTCCCCCCGCTCCTGATCCTGGCCGCGGCCGCTCCTCCTCGTTGAGCAAGGCCTGCACATCAATACCTGCGCCGGGCAACAGGGCAGACAGGGCAATCACAATGCCGCTGCCCAGGGCCGAGCCGCGCTGCAGGCTTAGGCCCTCGATCGCCTTGCGCAGGGCATCCCGGTCATCGGTTGGGGCTTGCACAATGGCCGCAGCCCCGGCGGCGCTGACCACCCCCACCCGCACCTGGGGGGGTTGTGCATCGATGAAGGACAGTGCAGCCGCCTGGGCCGCTTCGATACGGCTGGGTTTGATGTCATCAGCGCGCATGCTGCCCGAGCTGTCCATCACCAGCATGACCGAGTCGGACCAGCCAGGCAGCAGCAAGATGGCGCGGGGACGCGCCAGGGCCAGCAGCAGCAGAATCAGCCCGATGGCTACAAAGCTCAGCGTCAGGGTGCGTTGCCACACCCCCGCGGCAGCGCCGGACCCGCTCGCCGCTCGAGTCGCACCAGACCAACCACTGGGCCGGCGGCTTTGGTACCAGACCCAGAGGGCATACATCAGCGCCAGCACCGGTACGGCTAGCAGCAACCACAGCAGGCGCGGCCAGATGAAGCTGATCGAGTGCAGTTCAGGCATGGTGCGTCCTGAGGGTGGCTGCTGAGGTAGCCGCGGAGCCGTTGGCCAGGCGGCTGGCCAATTTGCGCAGTCTGGCAAAGCGCAGCAAGGCCTGATCAAGTGGTTCATGGGTATCGAGTTCCAAACAATCCACCCCGGCCTGCGCCAGCGTATTGCGCAACTCGGATTCACGCGCCTGGGCCATCGCCTCAAAGCGCCGGCGCATGCCCGAATCACTGGCGTCCAGCAACAACTGCTCACCGGTTTCAGCATCCTGCACCCAGAACAGGCCGGCACTGGGCAGCTTGGCCTCCAGCGGGTCACGCAGCCGGATAGCCAGCACCTCATGCCGGCGGGCGAGTTGGCTGAGGGCCTGCTCCCACCCGGGCAGGGCGATGAAATCGGACACCACAAACAGCAGCGAGCGCCTGCGGATCAGCGTCTGCGCCTGCCGCAGCAAGGCACCCAGGTCGGTCACAAGCGATGGCTGCGCTGCGCCGCTTGCCGGGGCGGGCTTGAGCAGGGTGTGCAACAGATGCAGCACATGGCGGCGCCCGCTGCGCGCCGGGATCACCTGATCGGCTCTACCGGCGGCGCCGCCAAAGAGCAAGGCGCCGACCCGGTTGCCACGCCCGCTAAGCAGTCGCGCCAAAGTGCCCACCGCCTGGGCCGCCAGTTCGCGCTTGGTCTGGCCGACGCCAAAATCCATCGAACCCGAAACATCCAGCAGGAACCAGGCAGCCACTTCACGGTCTTCCTGGTGCTCACGCACATAGGGGGTGCCCATGCGGGCGGTGACGTTCCAGTCGATGTGGCGCACATCGTCATGGGTCTGGTACTCGCGCAGATCGGCCAGCACCAGGCCGGCCCCCCGAAACAGACTGCGGTAGTCGCCCTGCAACTGGCCATCGAGGCGGCGCAGCACAGTCCATTCGAGGCGGCGCAACAGGCGTTCGGCCTGGTCGCCAGACGACCCGGTGGTGCTGGCGCTCGCGCCTGGCGTGACTTCAGGCGCTCGCCGCTTGCGAAACTTGAACATGGGTCTCCAGCGGTTTGTCCGGCGGGGTGACAGTCTGCAGGATCTTTTGAATCAGTGCGTCAGCGTTGTGGCCTTCGGCCAGCGCCTCGTAAGACAGCACCAGCCGATGACGCAGCACATCAGAAACCAGGTCCATCACATCCTGCGGCAGCGCGTAGCTGCGACCCCGCAGGAAGGCCAGCGCGCGGGCGCCCTCAATCAGGCTGATGGTGGCCCGGGGGCTGGCGCCAAAGCTGATGAAACGGGCCAGCTCGGGCAGGCCGTAGCGGGCTGGCTCGCGGGTGGCGCTGACCAGTCGCACTGCATAGTGCAGCAGCGCCGGGTCCACATAACCCTGACGGCACTGCGCCTGCAGCGCCATCAGCTGTTCGGTGCTGGCCACCGCGCGCACGGCGATCGGTGCGCCGGTGACGCGCTGCACGATGACCACCTCCTCATCTTCAGAGGGGTAGCCAATCAGCACCTTCATCATGAAGCGGTCAACCTGGGCTTCGGGCAGTGGGTAGGTGCCCTCGGTCTCGATTGGGTTTTGGGTGGCCATCACCAGAAAGGGCTGGGGGACCGGGTGCGACTCGCCGGCAATCGTCACCTGGCGCTCCTGCATCACTTCCAGCAGCGCACTCTGCACCTTGGCCGGCGCGCGGTTGATCTCATCGGCCAGCAGCAGGTTGGTGAAGACCGGCCCAAGCACGGTTGCAAATTCACTGGTCTTCTGGTTGAACACGCGGGTGCCCACCAGGTCGGCCGGCAGCAGATCAGGGGTGAACTGGATCCGCTTGAAATGACCCCGCAACACCTGGGCCAGCGTGCTCACCGTGCGCGTCTTGGCCAGCCCGGGCACACCTTCGATCAACAGATGGCCCTGGGCCAGAATGGCCACCAGAATGCGCTCCAGAAAATGATCCTGGCCCACCACCACACGCTTGACTTCATAGAGCACCTGCTCCATCAGCGCCGCTGTGTCGTGCGCCAGGTTGACCGGGCCACCCCGATTCCAGCTATCAGACTGATCGTTCATCACTTGCTCGCTTTCAAAAACTTAGAACGGTGGAATGCCAACGGCCGTGCCGGCACTTTCAATGGTGGCAGCAAAGCCAATGCCAATGAAGGTGCGCGCCGAGGTCGGGTTGAGGATGGCCGTCACCACCCCCACCACTTCGCCGGCCATGTTGACCAGCGGGCCGCCTGAATTGCCGGGATTGGCAGCCGCGTCAAACTGAATCAGCCCGGTCATCGGCACCTTGCCCTCACCGACAAACCCCCGGTTCAGCCCGGACACCACCCCCGAGGATGTCGAGGGCCCGATCCCAAAGGGAAAGCCTACGGCCACCACCTCATCGCCCGGCACCAGCGAGGCACTGCTGGCCAGGGTGGCGGGCTGCAAATCATCGGGCAGCTTGAGCGCCTTGATCACGGCCAGGTCGTTGTGCGGCTGCACTGCCACCACCACCGCGTCGGACTCGGTGTCGTCCATGAAGGTCACCCTGAGCTTGGGTGAGCCCTGCACCACATGCAGATTGGTCAGGATCACGCCCTCCTCGCTCAGTACTACACCCGAGCCCACGCCCAGTTCCTTGTCCTCGCCTTTGGGGTTTTTCGGATCCGGTCCGAAGCCGCGTACCCGCACCACCGAGGGCATGATCAGTTCAGCGGCCTTGGCCGCGCGCGAGGGCAGTTGCTGGGTGTTGAGGGTGTGCAGCACAGCCGCGTCGATATCGCGTTGGGTCAGGGAAGCGGGGGTGCCCTGCCAGGCATCGCGCGCCAGCACCAGAAGCGCGGCGACGGCAAGGCCCGCCACAAAATAGGTCCACGCCTGCCAGGGCCACCGCAGGGCCGACTTTGGCTGCGCCGCCGTAACGGGCATGTTGGCAGGCGGCTCAACCGGCGCGCCTGAAGGCACACCATCAGGGCGACGACTGTAGAGCGCAGCGCGTTTCATGAGCAGGCTTTTGGTTTACGGTAGTAACATAGCATGTCAGCAAGGGAACTGGGTCCCGCGCCGGAACTTTTTTTATAGCGATGCACTTTCACTGGCCCGAACTGCTGTGGTTCTTGCTGAGCTTGCCACTGGCAGTGCTGGCCTACTTGGCGCTCTTGAAGCGCAAGCGCAGAACGGCACTGACCTACCCCAGCCTGTCCCTGTTGCGCCCGGCGCTGGGGCCAGGGCAGCGCATTCGCCGCCATATTCCGCCGGCGCTGCTGCTGCTGGCCTGGGCCGCCGTCCTGATCGGTCTGGCCCGCCCCACCGCTCGCGTCACCTTGCCCGCTGATTACATGACCTTGGTGCTGGCCATGGATGTGTCGCGCAGCATGCTGGCGCAGGACGTGGAGCCCAGCCGTATCGAGGCGGCGCAGGCAGCGGCCCGCAATTTTGTACAAGAGCTGCCAGCCAACGTGCGCATGGGCATCGTCACCTTTGCCGGCAACGCGCAACTGGTGCAACAGGTGACCGATCGCAAGGAGGACCTGCTCGCTGCCATCGATCGCTTCGAGCTGCAACGTGCCACGGCTACCGGTAGCGGCCTGCTGGTGGCGCTCAACACCCTGTTGCCTGACGCCGGTATTGACCTGGAATCTTTGCTTTACGGCCAGGAGTTCCGCTACGGTCTGGGTGCTGGCGGTTACGGTAGTTCGGCAGGTCGATCGCTGGAACGGCGTGAATCGGTCAGCGCCCCCAAAAAGGAATCGCAGCCGGTGCCGGTGGGCTCCTACACCGCAGGGGCGATTGTGCTGTTGTCAGACGGACGCCGGACCACCGGCCCCGATCCCCTGGCCGCGGCCAAGCTGGCCGCCGAACGCGGGGTGCGCGTCTATACCGTGGCGTTTGGCACGGTCAATGGCTTTGTGCCGGGCGCCGAGGGCTGGTCGTTCTATGCCCGGGTCGATGAAGAAGCCCTGCAGGGGGTGGCCGAAATCACCGGCGCTGAATTTTTTCGGGCCACCAATGCCAACGACCTGAAGCAGGTGTACCAGCATCTCACCAGCAAATTTGCCCTGGAAACTCGCGACACCGAAATCACCGCCCTCTTTGCCGCCGCCGCGCTGGTGCTGGTGCTGCTGGCCGCAGGGCTCTCCCTGCACTGGTACCGGCGCTGATGTCTCAGTGCTGCAAGCCCCTGCGGTTTGCGCCTATTGCAGCCGCTTGACGATGCACGCAGCAGGTTTGCGTTTCAATCAGTGCGGCTTGCGTTTCATTTCGGCCGCTGTATTGACCATCGAGTGCAGGGATCGGGCATAGTCGATTGCGCCTTGCTCGTCCATGCGCGGGGCCACCCGCAGGTACTCCTTCAAGCCCAGGATGGCCGGGCGCGGGCGGCTGAGCAGAATGTCGCAAAAGCGCCTGACCTCGGCCTGCAGTTGGCCGTGCGCCACGACATTACTGACGATGCCGTATTGCTGGGCCTGGGTCGCCGAGATGAAATCGGCCGAGTAGGCCATCCACAGGATGGCGTTGCGGTTCATGCGGTCGTACAGCGCAGACATCACCATGGTGGGCATCACCTGGTGGGCAATTTCCGGAATGTTGAAGGTGGCCGTGTCGCTGGCAAAGCAGACATCGCACAAGGCGGCCACCGCGGTGCCAAACCCCATGCAGCGCCCCTCGATCACGCCGATCACCGGCACCTGGCAGCTGCGCAGCGCCTTGTAGCTGTTGAAGATTGCATCGTATTCTGGGCGTCGGGCATAGGCCTCGGCAGCGGGCGGCCCGCCTGCGTCTCGCACCCGGCCGGTGCAGAAGTCAGGCCCGGTGCTGCTAAGCAGCACCGCGTCAGAGGTTTCGTGGGCCTTGAGCACCGCCTCGGACAGGGCCGCAGCCATGCTGTCGGAAACGCCGTTGTCTTCGCTGCGGTTGAACTGGATGCGCAGCAGGCGCTGGTCTTGTTCAACAATGAGATGAGGGTGTCGGGTCATGATTCGCTTGGGCTGAAGGTTAGGGGCGGGCACAGGCGGCAAAGTGCGCCAGCATGGCCCGGTTGAAGGCCTCGGGCTGATCAATGTTGGGCAGGTGTCCGGCGTTGGGGATCACCACCAGCTGGCTGCCGGCAATGTGTGTCTGCAGGTGGGCCATCGCTTTGGGCATGGGCCCATCGTTGGCGCCCACGATCAGGGTCACCGGGACTGTGATGCGATCGACCTGGCCCAGGTAGTCCAGCCCCTGAATGGCCTGCGCGCAACCGATGAAGCCATCGGCGCTGGTGTGCGCCAGGGTGGGCCCAAAGGCCTGTTGCACTTCGGGGTGTTGCGCCAGAAACGCTGTCCCGAACCAGCGCTCCAGCGTGGGCTGAGCCAGCACGCCACAACCCTGGCTGCGCGCCAGGCTCATGCGCTCGTTCCAGACGGCGCCCATCTCGCTGGGCATGTCGGCCCGGCAATCGCACAGGATGGCGCTGAGCAGGCGATTGCCATGCTCACTGGCCAGCCCGAAACCACTCATGCCGCCTAGCGACAGGCCGATGTAATGGGCTTGTGCAATGCCCAGGCCGTCCATGACCGCCAATGTGTCTGCCACCAGATCCTGCATGCGGTAGGGCGGGGGTGCCGAGGCCGACTGGCCGTGCCCCCGGGTGTCCATGGCGACCACCCGATAGCCCAGTGCGGCCAACTGTTGCGCCTGCTCGGCCCACATCATGCTGGCAGCCAGGATCGAGTGGGCCATCAGCACGGCCTGGCCCTGACTGGGGCCGCACACATGCACCGCCAGCGAGCCGGCAGGGCCGCGCAGGTGCTGAACGTCAACCGGAAATTTCATCTTGTCTCCTTGCTGGATTGGGAATCTGCTGCCAACTGTACGGCCTGCCAGAGGGCTTGTGGTGTCATGGGCAAATGATCGATCGAGGCACCGTGCACGCTCAAGGCATCGTTGATGGCGCTGGCAATGGCGGCCGGGCTGCCCAGATAGCCGGCCTCGCCCGAGCCCTTCTGACCAAACTCGGTCAGCGGCGAGGGGGTGCAGTGGTCAACGATGGTGATGGCCGGCACCTCCAGCGCGCTGGGCATGAGGTAGTCCATGAAGGTGCCTGAGAGCAGCTGGCCGTCAGGCGAGTAGGTGAATTTTTCCATCAGCGCCGCACCCAGGCCGTGCGCAATGCCGCCATAGGTCATGCCGTGCACCACATCCGGGCTGATCATCACCCCGCAGTCGTGGCCGCACACATAGCGGTGGATCTGCACCTTGTAGGTTTGCGCATCGATGCTCAGCAGCAGCAGGTGAGCCTCAAAGGAGTGGCAGGGGTACATCTGCACCCGGCCATCCGGTGTGGGCAGCATGCCGCCAGTGGGCACTTCCCAGACAAACTTTTCCTGCAGGCCTGGCTCCATCCCGGCGGGCAGCTGATGAAACTTGCGGTGGGCAATTTCCACCAGCGCGTCCCAGCTCAGGCGCCGGCTCGGCTCGTCGCTCAGAAACACATGGCCGCCTTCATAGGTGAGCGCTTCTTCCTGGCACTGCAGCTGGTGCGCCGCCAGACGGATCAGCTTGCTGCGAATCTTCTTGGCGGCATTGGCCGCTGCGCCGCCCAGCATGATGGCCATGCGGCTGCCCACCGGGCTGTTGGAGGGCAGGGCGTTGAGCGAGTCGCTGTGCAGGACCCGAATGGAATCGGGTTCGCGCTGCAGTATTTCAGCCACCACGGTGGAGACCAGGGTCTCATGCGCCTGGCCCGAGGAGGAGGTGTGCATCAGCGCCGTGACATGGCCTGAGAGGTCCACCCGCACCAGGCAGGAATCCATCCAGGTGGTGGTCTCGTTCTTGGGGTTGAACAGGGGCTCGAAGGACGAGTTGCCGCCCGAAGGCTCCAGGCAGGTGGCAATGCCCACCCCGGCAAAGTGGCCCTGCGCGCGCAGCCGGTCGCGCGCCTTGAGCAGGTCGTCGAGTTCGATGGCCGCGCTGGCCTTGCCCAGCACGGTGGCGTAATCGCCCGAGTCGTACTGGGTGCCACTGGGGATCAGGTAGGGAAACTCCTCGGGGCCAATCAGGTTGCGCTGGCGCAGGGCGATGCGGTCGATCCCGAGAAAGCGGGCGACCTTGTCAATGCCGGTCTCGATCGCGTAATTGGTGGGCGACTGGCCAAAGCCGCGCACTGCCTCCTGCGGGGTCTTGTGGGTCATCACCGCGGTGGCCCGGTACTGCACGCTGGCAATCCGGTAGGGACCCACAATGGCGCCCACCGGCTTGCCCAGTTGCAGCGGGGACCGACCCGAGTAGGCCCCGATGTCGTCCAGCGCGTGCATGCGCATGCAGCGGATGGTGCCGTCGGTCTCAAAACCCAGGGTGACTTCAAAGCGCCGGTCCGGCCCCTGCATATCGCCCCCGCGCATGTTCTCCATGCGGTCTTCAATGAAGCGAACAGCGCGCCCCAGTCGCCGCGCCAGGTAGCCCACCAGCACCGCGTGCTTCAGGCCGCGCTTGACGCCATAGCTGCCGCCGACATCGACATCAAAATGCACCCGCACCGCGTTACCCGGCAGGCGCAGCGCCTTGGCCAGCTGGTCGGGAAACTTGGGCATCTGGATCGAGGCCCAGACATCCAGAATGCCGGTGCTGTCGTTCCATTGGCAGCTGACGGCGAAGGTTTCGATCGGCACCGTGGCATTGCGCGACCATTGCACGCTGTAGCTGAGTTGGTGGGCACAGGCAGCCATGTCCTGCGCCACCGGGCCCCAGTCAAAGGTGCGGTCAAAAATCACATTGCTGCCATGGGCCGGGTGAACCAGCGGCGCATCGGCCTGCATTGCCTGCAGCGGATCAACCACCTGGGGAGTGATGTCGTAGTCCACCAGCACCAGCTCGGCCGCATCTTCGGCCAGCGCGCGCGACTCGGCCACCACGGCCACCACCCACTCGCCGCTGTAGCGCACCACCTGATGCGCCAGGGCAAAACGGCGCACCTGCGGGGCATCCACGCCCGGCAGCATGGCATCGGTCTGGGCCTGCAATTGCTCACCGGTGACCACGGCGTGCACACCCGGCATCTGCAGAGCTGCCTGCGTGTCGATGCGAACGATGCGCGCGCTGGCATAAGGGCTGGCCACGATCGCCACATGCAGCAGCCCGGGCAGCTGAATGTCGGCGGCGTAACGTCCCTGGCCGCGCACAAAGCGCTTGTGCTCCACCGCACGGCGGTGCTTGCCGATGTACTTGAAGTTTGGGTTTGAGTGCTCAGCCATGGCTGGCAACCTGGCTGCTTGTGGCGTGCATCACCGCATCCACAATTTGTTGGTAACCGGTGCAACGGCAGAGGTTGCCGCTGATCGCTTCTCGCACCTGCGCCTCGGTTGGGCGCGGGTGCTTGTTCAGCAGGGCCTGGCAGGCGATCAGCATGCCGGGGGTGCAGTAGCCGCATTGCAGGGCATGCTTTTCACAAAACGCATCCTGAATCCTGGAGAGCTGATCGCGCGCGGGTGCCAGACCCTCCACCGTGGTCACCGCCTGGCCCTCGACCTGCACCGCAAACACGCAGCACGAGCGCACCGGCTCACCATCGAGCAGCACCGAGCAGGCGCCGCACACACCATGCTCGCAGCCCACATGGGTGCCGGTCAGGGCCAGTTGATCGCGCAGCAGATCCACCAGGGTGGTGCGCGGCTCGACATGGCAGCGCCGACTTTGCCCGTTGACCTGCAACTCAATGGGGTGAAGGGTGGCCTGAGGGGTAGATTGAGGGGGGGAATGAAGGGGGTTCATGGCTTGAGGCTCGCTTCTTGTCAACCGGCGGCGCGGGCACGTTCTGCCGCCTGATTCAGCACCCGCTCCAGCAGGACGCTGGCCAGATGGCGCCTGAAGGGCGCCTGGACATGGACATCGCTGTGCGGGTCGAGTTGCGCGCTGACCGCATGAGCCAGCGCCTTGAAGCTGGCCGACCCGGGGGTCTGACCCAGCCATTGCCGGGCCAGTTCGGGAAAGGCCAGCGGTATGCTGTCAACCCCACCCACGCCCAGACGCAAGTCGCTGATTTGGCCCTGTTCGTTCAGGCTCAGCAGGCAGCAGGCCGAGGCCATTGCAAAGTCACCATGGCGAATCGAGGTTTCCTCAAACGCCGTCCCGGTGCGCTGTGTGTTGTGGATCGGCCACTCGGTGCTGACCAGGCATTCATCGTCAGCCACCGCGGTGAACATGGCGCCCTGAAAAAAATCAACGGCCGCAATGCGGCGCGCCGCCTGGCCGCGGCTTTGCACCAGCGCGCTGCCACCCAGGGTCAGAAAAGTCAGGGGCAACTCGGCCGAGGGGTCGGCATGCACCAGACTGCCCCCCACCGTGCCCCGGTTGCGGGTTTGCTGGTGCCCCACCCAGGGCAGCGCATCGGCCACCAGCGGCAGCTGGCCCAGGCGCTGGGCGTTGTCCTGCAGCTCCCGCTGTCGCACCGCCGCCCCGATCACCACCGCCTGATCCGTGTTGCTGATCTGGCGCAGTTCTGCCAGGCGGTAGATGTCCACCAGCCAGGTCGGGCGCACCAGGCGCATGGCCATCATCGGCACCAGGCTTTGGCCGCCGGCGATCAGCTTGGCCTCGGCACCATATTGGGCCAGGTGTTCCAGCGCCGTGGCCAGATCCTGTGCGCGGGTGTACTCAAAGGGAGCGGCTTTCATGCCGGCAGTGTCGGGGCTTGTCTGACAGCGGGCAATTCATTAATATTCATGCCTTGTGAAAAAAACTCACACCAAATTTGTTTCCCTCTTTGCATGAGAAAGCTGCCCCCGCTCAACGCTGTTCGCGCCTTTGAGGCGGCCGCCCGCCATGTGAGTTTCAGCAAGGCCGCCAAGGAGCTGTTTGTCACCCATGGAGCGGTCAGCAAGCAGGTGGCAAGTCTGGAGGGCTGGCTGGGCACCAGCCTGTTCACCCGTGGTCAGTCACAGCTGAGCCTGACCGAGGCGGGCAAGTCCCTGCTGGCCAGCCTCACACCCGCGCTGGACCGGATTTCGGTGGCAGCCCTGCAGTTGCAGGAGCAGAACACCTCATCGGTCTTGCGCATCAATGCACCACCCACCTTCACCATGCGCTGGCTGATCCCGCGCCTGTCCTCCTTTCAGCGTCTCTATCCCGGCGTGCAGATCAAGCTGACGACCTCCACGGCGCCGGTCAGCTTCGAGGAAAATAACTACGACATGGCCATTCGTGGCGCCCACCAGGCCTTTGCCGGCATGGTGGCCCAGCCCTTCATGACTGAGGAAATCCTGCCGATCTGCCACCCCGATCTGTTGGAGCACAACGGGCTGCGCACCCCGGCCGATCTGAGCCACCATACCCTGATCAGTTATGACACCGAGCCGGTGGCCTGGCGCGACTGGCTGGGGCTGGCCAAGCAACTTGACCTGCAGCCCAACCACACCCTGCAGTTCGAGCAGATGTTCTTTGCCCTGCAGGCCGCCGCCGAGGGCCTGGGGGTGGTGCTGGTGCCGCTGTTTCTGGTGGCCGATGAGCTCATTGCCGGTCGGCTTTGTGCCCCATTCGGGTTTGCCCTGGCGCACCAGCGCCAGTACTACGCCTGCAGCGCCCTGCGGCCCGACGCCCAGGCCGTGCCGGGCGCCTTTGTCCAATGGCTGCTTAAGCAAGGGCATGACACCGAGCAATCGATCAGCTTGCTGGCGCAGGCCATGCAGCCGGTCGAAGCTGGCTAGACCCGGCTGTGCAGAAATCCACTACCGCTGTGAGTTTTTCTCGGGCAGCACCAGCTGCATGTATGGTGGGTTGCAGGCATTATCGGGAGTGTTGAAATTCCCATCAGCCACCCGCTGATTGCACCGCCCCGAACTGATTGCCCTGCCATGTCCCAACCGAATTCCCCCGGCTACCCTGATCTGCACGACCATCTGGCCGAACTCGAGCGGCGCGGCCTGTTGCAGCGCATCGACCACCCGATCGACAAGGATTCAGAACTGCACCCGCTGGTGCGCTGGCAGTTTGTTGGCGGCATGGCTGAAGCCGAACGCAAGGCCTTTCTGTTCACCCATATCGTCAATGCCCAGGGGCGCCGCTATTCGATGGAGGTGGTGGTCGGGGCGCTGGCTGCCAACCGCGAGATCTACAGCGTGGGCATGGGCGCGGCCGTGCAGGATATTCAAAAGCGCTGGGACCATGCCATCCAGAATCCGATCCCGCCCAAGCTGGTGGCGCAGGGCGTCTGCCACGAGGTCATCTGGCAGGGCGAGGACCTGCAAGGTGAGGGCCGTGGCTTGGACATGCTGCCGATTCCCGTGTCCACTCCCGGCTTTGACAGCGCGCCCACCCTGACCGCCACCAATGTGATCACGGTGGATCCTCACACCGGGGTGCAGAACATGGGCACCTACCGCTGCGCGCTCAAGGCCAGCGACCGGCTGGTGGTGCGCATGGCTACCCGGGTGGGCGGTGCCGGTGGCTACCTGCACTACCAGGCCTGGAAGAAGGCCGGCCACAAGACCATGCCCTGCGCCATCGTGCTAGGCTGCCCGCCCTATGTGGCCTTCATGGGGCCGCAGAAGTTGCCCATTGGCGTGGACGAATTCGATGTGGCTGGCGGGCTGGCTGGCGTGCCGATCGAGGTGGTGCAGGGCATTAGCGTGCCGTTGAAGTTGCCGGCCCAAGCCGAGATCGTCATCGAAGGTCAGATCGATCTGCAATACCTCGAGCCCGAAGCCCCCTTTGGCGAGTCGCATGGCCATGTGGCGTTGGAGGAGTTCAATCTGCCGATGAAGGTGACGGCCATCACCCACCGCAACAAGCCGGTCATTCCGTCCTACATCAGCCAGGTGGCGCCCAGCGAGTCCAGCGTGATCAAGCGGGTTGCCTATGAGCCGCTGTTCCTGGCCCATCTCAAGAGTACGCTGGGGGTGCGTGGCGTCAAGCGGGTATCGCTGCATGAGCCGCTCACCGGCCTGCTGCGGGTCACGGTGATCACCTTTGAGCGCAAGACACCCCGTACCGAAATCTGGCGTGGCCTGTATGGCGCTGCCTACTTCAAGGGCGACTGCGGCAAGATCTGTGTGGCGGTCAACGATGACATTGACCCGGACAACGCCGATGCCCTGCTGTGGGCCATGGCCTACCGCATGAACCCGATTGAGGATGTGCAGCTCCTGCCCCATCGTGGCCAGGGCCATGGGCCCAAGCGCGAGGCCGAAGGTGAGGAAGATTCCACCATGCTGATGGATGCCACCATGAAGGGGGACATGCCGCCGCTGGCGCTACCGACCCAGGAGTACATGGAGCGCGCCCGCACAATCTGGGAGCAGCTGGACTTGCCCAAGCTACGGCCGCAAGCGCCCTGGTATGGCTACTCGCTGGGCGACTGGCTGCCCCAGTGGGAGGCTGCCGCCCGGCGTGCGGCCACCGGCCAGTACCTGGAAAATGGCCGCATCAGCCTGCAGCAGCAACGCAACGACGTCACCGCAGAATCCAAGTTCAGACCCGAATAGACTGCATCATGCCAAGCCCAACCCCACAGCGTCTCATCGTCGGTATCAGCGGCGCCTCCGGCGTAATCTACGGGGTGCGGCTGCTGCAGGCCCTGCAGGGCACGGCCATCGAGACCCACCTGGTCATGAGCGACTCGGCCAAGATGACCCTGACTAGCGAGTGTGAACTCAGCGTTCGCGAGGTCGAATCCCTGGCCAGCGAGGTGCACAGCGCGCGCAACATCGGCGCCACCATTGCTTCGGGCTCCTACCCCACCCTGGGCATGGTGGTGGCCCCCTGTTCGATTCGCTCGCTGTCCGAGATTGCCTATGGCATGACCACCAGCCTGCTCAGCCGCGCGGCCGATGTGGTGCTCAAGGAGCGACGCCGACTCGTGCTCATGGTGCGCGAAACCCCGCTGCATCATGGTCACCTCAAGGCCATGCTGCAGGCCAGCGAAAATGGCGCGATCATCATGCCGCCGGTGCCTGCAATGTACGCGCGGCCCCAGAGTCTGGATGACTTGATCAACCACACGGTGGGTCGATGCCTGGACCTGTTTGATATCCAGACTAACCTGGCCAAACCCTGGGCTGGGCTGAACAAGACCAACACTGGCGAACCATGAACCTGTACTGCGTCTATTACAAATTGCCGCAACAGGAGCACGCCCTGTGGGCACCCAAGGTGCGCAACTTTGTCAGCCAGGTGCAGGCGCAAATGCCACAGCTGCAGGTCTCGCTCTATCAGCGTCCGCAGGCCAGTGCCGAGGGGCTGGAGACCTGGATGGAGGTGTATCAGCATCCCGCCGGGCTGAGCGCGTCGATGCTCTCTGCCATCGAGTTGCTGGCCAGCGCACTGGCGCTGCCGGGCAAGCGGGCTACCGAACTGTTTGTCGATTTACCGGACTGAATTTTTTCAAAGATTTTTAAAAAAATAAGGAGACATTTGTATGAAGCGCCGTCACTTTCTTGCTGCCACAACTGCCGGGTTGGGTGCATCCTCGCTGGCCTTGGCCCAGGCGCGCTACCCCGAGCGGGCGATCCGGCTCCTGGTGCCGTTTGCACCTGGGGGTGACGGTGATGTGATGGGCCGTATCTGGGCCAAGTACGCTACCAGCCTGTCAGGGGGGGCGTCGATTTTTGTCGAGAACAAGGCGGGCGCCGGGGGTGTGATCGGCGCCTCCGAGGTGGCACGCGCCAAGCCCGATGGCTATACCCTGCTGCTGGGCACGACCACCACCCAGATTGTCAATCCGCTGGCCTCGACCAACCCCGCCTATGACCCGATCAAGGACTTCGAGATGATCGGCTCGGTCAGCGTCAACCCGACCTGCATCATCGTCACGCCTTCGTTGCCGGTGAAATCCCTGGCTGAGTTGATCGCCCATGCCAAAATCCATGCCTTGTCCTATGGCTCGGCGGGCCCTGGCACCATCACCAACCTCACCGGTGAAATGTTCAAGCACTTTGCCGGCAAGCTCCCGATCCAGCATGTGCCCTACAAGGGGGGCGGCCCGGCCATGCAGGACCTGATTGCCGGCCATGTGCCGATGATCACACCCATCCTGTCCTCCGCCGTGCTGGCCCAACACCGTGCCGGCAAGGCCCGCATTCTGGCGGTCAACAGTGCGCAGCGCCTCAAGGTGGCCCCTGACATTCCCACAGCCGCCGAGAGCGGCCTGAGCGCCATGCTGGTGCCGGTGTTCAACGCCCTATTCCTGCCGGCCGCTGCGCCCAGGCCAGTGGCCGAGGCCCTGCGCGCCCTGGCCCAGCGCGTTCAGGACGACAGCGAGTTTGGCAAGGAGGTTGAAAAATCCGGTGCCGAGGTGCTCAAGATGTCTGACCCCGACAAGTTTCTCAGGGCCGAGGTGGCTCGCTGGTCTGATGTCATCAAGATGACGCAGTTCAAGATTGGTTGATCGCCGCTAGCCAGCGCAACCGGTCCGTCGACCTGTCCTTCACCGATCTGAATTTGCCCTGACCTCATCTGACGCCCCCGTGATGCGCTCTCACGACCCCTCAAGCCTCCTGATGTTTTATGTGTCCTGACCCCCAAACCACCAGCCCCGTGACCAATCCGGTGAATCCCGCGAGTCCCACGAGTCCCATGAGCCCGGTCGTGGGCCTTCGCCCCTGGCCGACTCAGGGCTTCACCCGGGTGCCCTACTGGGTTTACTCAGACCCCCAGGTCTATGCCCTGGAGCAGGCCCGCATCTTTCAGGGCCGCTCCTGGCATTACCTTGGGCTCGAGGCGGAGGTGCCCGAACCGGGGTGCTACAAGACCACCTATATCGGCGAGCAGTCGGTGCTGCTCACCCGCGCCGAAGACGGCAGCCTGCACGCCATGCTCAACCGTTGTGCGCACCGCGGCAACATGGTCTGCCGTGAAGCGTTTGGACAGACTAAAAAGTTGTACTGCGTCTATCACGCCTGGAGTTACAAGCTCAACGGTGAACTCAGCCATGCCGCCTTTCAGCATGGCTTGCGCGGGGAGGGCGGTCTGCCCACGGACTTCAAGCTGGCAGAGCATGGGCTGCGCCAGTTGCGCGTGGCGACCTTGTGCGGCCTGGTGTTTGCCAGCTTTTCTGCTGAGGTCGAGCCCCTGGAAGACTGGCTGGGCGAGGTGGCCAGCGGAATCCGGCGGGTGCTGCACAAGCCGCTTAAGGTGCTGGGCTATGACACCCAGCGCATCCATGCCAACTGGAAGGCCTACCACGAGAATCCACGCGACTCCTACCACGCCAATATCCTGCACACCTTCTACGGCACCTTCGGGCTGTCGCGCCAGTCGCAGGAATCGGGTATGGTGCTGGACCAGCACGGCCGCCATGTCTACTTCTTCACCAAGGCCGGCACTGAAAAAACCAGCGCCGACTACCAGGCCACCGCGTCCAATCTGCGCTCGCACAATGACGCGCTCTCGCTGGAAGACCCCAGCATCCTCAAATGGCAGGACGAGTTCGGTGATGGTGTCAGCGTGCAGATTCTTACCGCCTATCCCTCATTTGTGCTGCACCAGATCGCCAACAGCCTGGCCACCCGTCAGCTGCTGCCCAAGGGGCCGGGTCAATGCGACCTGGTCTGGACGTATTTCGGTTTTGCTGACGATGATGAGGCCACCACCCGCCGCCGTCTGGCGCAGGCCAACCTGGCCGGCTCGGCCGGCTTGATTTCGGTGGAAGATGCCGCCGTGTGCGAGATGATGCATCGGGCCATCAGCGATGGGGCCAGTGGCGAATCCTTCATCGAAATGGGCGGGCGCGAACTCGACAGCGGCGGGGCGAGCAAGCTGTCGGAGCGGGCGATTCGCAATTTCTGGCACAACTACCGCCAGGACATGGGCTTGTGAAGCCCCGCCCCTCCAACGCCGTGCCACCCCTCTCACAAAGCGTCAATACCCTCAAGTGCGAGCCCACCCATGCCACTGATTTCTGAACAGCATTTCCGATCGGTCGAGAACCTTGTGTTCGAGTGGGCGCGCGCCATCGACGAGAACCGGGTCGAGGCCATCTGCGAGCTGCTTGTGCCGCAAGGTCGCTACACGGTGACTTCACGCTTCAACAGCGACCGCGGCCTGCCGATGGCCATCATTGACTGCCACAGCGCAGCCCAGCTGCGCGATCGCATCAAGTCCATGCGCCTGGCCAATGTCTATGAGCCCCAGCACTACCGGCACCTGATCTCAGGCGTACAAATCGTCGCCGCGGAGCACGGCCTGCTCGAGGTGCGCTCCAACTTTGTGGTGGTGCGCACCCTGGAACTCGATGGCGACATAAAGCTCTTTGCCAGCGGGCAGTGCCAGGACCGGGTCGATATCAGCCAGGGTGAGCCGCGTTTTGTGCAAAGGCGATTCATCTATGATTCCCGCGCCGTCGAGACGCTGATGATCATCCCGCTCTAGCGCGAGGCAGTACTGACAGCAGGCTTACCACTTAAATCAAACCAGGAGACCGACATGACCCCCATACAGCCCAGCCATCCACGCCGCCGACAACTGCTGGCATCTTCCCTGGCGCTGGCCACCCTCGCGCCCCTGGGCGGCGCCTGGGCCCAGGCCGACAGCGCATGGCCCCAAAAGCTGATCCGCATCGTCGTACCCAACCCGGCGGGCGGCACGGCCGATTTGCTGCCGCGCCTGCTCGCCGAGCAGCTGGCCTCCCGCCTGGGCCAACCGGTGGTGATCGAAAACAAGCCGGGTGCAGCCGGCAACATTGCTGCCGAGCTGGTGTCCAACGCCGAACCCGATGGCTACACCTTCATGTCAGCGCCCCCGCCCCCGCTGTCGATCAATGTCAGCCTCTATCCCAAGCTCAAGTACAACCCGGCTAACTTCGTCCCGGTCACGGTGCTGGCCGCCGTGCCCAATGTGCTGATGGTCCATCCCTCAGTGCCGGCCAACACGGTGCAGGAATTTCTCAGCTATGTGCGCGCCAACCCGGGCAAGCTGAGCTATGCCTCGCAAGGCAGCGGCTCCACCGCGCACCTGACTGCCGAGTTGTTCAAACTCAAGACCAACACCAACATCGTGCACGTGCCCTACAAGGGGGATGCGCCGGCGGTGGCCGATCTGCTGGCCGGTCATGTGCAGCTGATGTTTGGCAACATTGCGGCGGCCACTGCCCATGCGCGTGCCGGCAAGGTCCGCATCCTGGCCGTCACCAGCCCCAAGCGCATGTCCTCGCTGCCATCGATTCCGGCCATGAATGAGCTTGTTCCCGGCGTGGTGGCTGTCGCCTGGTTTGCCATGGTCGCGCCTCCCAACACGCCGCCAGCCATTGCCAGCAAGCTATCTTCTACCGTCGCCGACATCCTGCGCACGCCCGATATCCAGCGCCGTTTTGCCGAGGTGGGTGCCGAACCGATTGGCAACACACCGGCCGAAATGGCCGTCTGGATGAAGGAGGACACTGAGCGCTGGCGTGCGGTGATTCAGGCGGGCAAGATTTCGGTGGACTAGCCGGTGCGCCCAACTTTGTTTCAGTCCCCGCAAAAGTGATTTGTCGTGCCCGACTTGTCCTGCCACAGGCTTGGCCTACCATTGGCGCCAAGCGCGTTGCAACCCTTGGCAAGGTACCGAATTCAACGTGCAAAGTGATTAACTAGGAGTAAATTCAATGAGCAGATCGATTGGCTGGATTGGCCTGGGCCGAATGGGCGAGGCCATGGTGACCAAACTTTTGAAAGCCGGCCACAGCGTGCAGGTCTGGAACCGCACCGCCGCCAAGGCGGCGCACCTGGCCGATTACGGCGCCCAGATTGTGGCCAACAAGATCGACCTGGCCGCTTGCGATGTGGTCTTTACCATGGTCTCCACTACCGATGACCTGAAGGAAGTGCTGTTTGCGCCGGGTGGCCTGGTCACCGGTGACAAGAAGCCCCAGGTGGTGGTGGACAGCTCCTCCATCTCCCAGGAAGGGTCCGCCGAAATCCGCGCCCAACTCGAAGGCATGGGCGTGGCCTATCTGTGTGCCCCGGTCTCGGGCAATGCCAAGGTGGCAAAGGCCGGCAAGCTGCTGGTGGTGGCCTCGGGTCCTAAGGCCCTGTATGACATGGCCGAGCCCTTTTTGCAGGCCATGTCGCGCAAGACCATGTGGGTGGGCGAGGGCGAGCTGGCCCGCATCTGGAAGATCGCCCACAACACCATGTTCGGCGTGGTGATCCAGAACCTGTGCGAAATCACGGTGCTGGCGGAGAAGGCCGGCATTCCCCGCAACATCTTTCTGGAAAGCATCAACGACTCGGTGCTGGGCTCGATGTACACCCGCTACAAGACCCCGGTGCTGTCCAACCTCACCTTTGAGCAGGTCACCTTCACGCCCAAGCTGCTGCTCAAGGACATGGACCTGGGCATGGGCGCGGCCAAGGCCTACGGCGTGGCCATGCCAGCGGCGGCAGCCACCCGCGAGTCGATCGCGCGCATGGTCGGTCATGGCCATGACAACGTGGACTTCGCCATCCTGCTGCAGGAGACGGCCCATGATGCCGGGCTGGAAATCCAGCCGCTCAATCTGCAGATTCCCGACGGGCTGAGCAGCTGACCATGCGCACCCTGATCCGCGGCGCTACCATCATCACCTTGGATCGTCAGGGTGACTTACCTTGCGCTGACCTGCTGGTGCAGGACGACAGCATTGCCGCCATTGGCCCCGATCTCCCGGCCGATCAGGCTGAGGTGGTCGATGCCAGCGGCTGCATCGTCATCCCCGGGCTGATCAATGCCCACATGCACACCTGGCAGACTGCCCTGCGTGGGGTGGCCGCCAACTGGACCCTGCTGGAGTACTTCCAGAAAATGCATGCCGGTCTGGCCACGGTGTTCACCCCCGAAGACCTGCATATCGCCACCCTGGTGGGGGCGCTCAACCAGCTCAACTGTGGCACCACCACGCTGGCCGACTGGTGCCACAACAACCCCACACCTGCGCATAACGATGCGGCCATTGCGGCCCTGCTCGAGTCCGGCATCCGTGCGGCGTTTTTTCATGGCACCCCCAAACCCGACCCCAAGCCGGGCGAGCGGCCCTTCTGGGAAGTGCCGCATCCGCGCGCCGAAGTCGAGCGCCTGCTCAAGGCTCACCAGGGCCGCGCGCTGCTCAGCGTGCAAGCGGCGGTGCTCGGGCCGCATTACTCTACCCTGGAGGTGGCGCTGCATGACTTTGAAATGGTCAAGCAACTGGGCCTGATTGGCTCACTGCACCAGGGCGGCGGGCCGGCGCGCACTCCGCACGGCTGGCAGGCCCTGGAGGCTCGGGGTCTGCTCGGGCCGCAGATCAACATCGTGCACGGCCACGCCCTCAGTGACGAGCAACTGCAACGCTTTTGCGACCTGGGCATGAGTTTTTCGGCTGCGGCCGAGAGCGAAATGTCGCAGGGCCATGGCCACCCGATCACCGGCCGCCTGCGCCAGCTGGGAAGAGCGCCCTCACTGGGGGTGGACCTGGAGAGCGTGCTCAGTGGCGACATGCTCAGCCAGGCGCGTATTGCCCTGGGCATGCAGCGCACGCTGGACAACGCCGCCTGGCGCGAGCAGCACGGCACCATCCCGCCCACCTCCACCGTCACCACCCGTGAGGCCCTGCAGTGGGTCACGGTGGAAGGCGCGCGCATGCTCGGCCAGCTCGACAGCATTGGCACCCTGGCGCCTGGCAAGCAGGCCGACCTGGTGCTGATCCGTGCCACCGACCTGAACATGCAACCGGTGCACGACGCCGTCAGCAGCGTGGTGTTCCAGACCTCACTGGCCAATATCGACAGCGTGATGGTGGCCGGACACTGGAAAAAGCGCGGTGGTCAGTTGCTCGGTGTTGACCTGCCCCCCAAGCTGGCCGCCTTGCAGGCCTCCGGGCGCAAGATCACTTCGGCGCTGGGCCTGGCCGCTTGACCCCATGAGCTTGCGCCAACCCACCCGCAGCCCCGCCAGCCAGCAATAATTCCCTCACTCATATCAACCAAGGAGATACCCATGAAACGCATCCTTACACTAGCCACCCTGCTGTTGACCTCGGGTCTGGCACTGGCGCAGGCTTACCCCAGCAAGCCGATCAAGATCGTGGTGCCCTTCACCGCCGGCAGTGCCACCGACATCATGGCCCGCGTGGTTGGCGAGAAGCTCAGCGCCAGTTGGGGCCAGCCGGTGGTGGTGGAAAACAAGCCGGGTGCGGGCGGCACCCTGGGCTCGGCCTTCGTGGCCAAAAGCGAGCCCGATGGCTACACCCTGCTGGTGGTCTCCACCGGCCATGTGGTCAACCCGGTGCTCTACCCCGGGCTGAGCTATGACACTGTGAATGACTTTGCCGGCGTCACCCCGTTGGCATCCCTGCCCAATGTACTGGTGGTGCCCGCCAACAGTCCGCTTAAAAGCGTGGCCGACCTGGTGGCTGCGGCCAAGGCCAAGCCCGGTGTCATGAACTACGCCTCGGCCGGTAAGGGTAGCGCTACCCATGTGAATGCCGAGAAGTTTCGCAACGTCACCGGCATCGACATCACCCATATTCCTTTCAAGGGCACGCCCGAAACCATTACCGAAACCATTGCTGGGCGGGTTGATTTCATGTTCACCCCGGTGCTCGCATCCATCCCCAACATCCGCGCCAATAAGATGCGCGCGCTGGCCGTAAGCACAGCACAACGCTCGTCGGCCCTGCCCGATGTGCCCACCGTGGCCGAAGCGGGTGTGCCGGGTTTTGCCTTTGACTTCTGGATCGGCCTGCTGGCCCCGGCCAAGACCCCGCGTGAGGTGGTCAACAAGCTCAATCAGGAAGTCAACAAGGCGCTCAATCAGCCCGACGTGAAGGAACGCATGGCCAAGCTTGGCGGTGAGCCCATGCCTATGACCCCAGCCCGTTTTGACGCCTTTATCCGCGAGGAAAACGCCAGCCTCGGGGCCGTGATGAAAAACGCCAAATAAGCCTGCGCGCAATGCAGACCCTGCGCGTCAACATCTTCAACACCTCCAGCAACCTGCCGCTGCTGGCCGCGCAGCAGGCCGGTTGCTTTGAGCGCCGTGGTCTGCAACTGGCTATCCAGCACACGCCCAACTCCGATGCCCAGCGCGCCGGTCTGGCTGAGGGGCACTTTGACATTGCCCATGCCGCCGTGGACAACGCCGTGGCCATGGTGCAGGCCGGCCAGCCCGTGGTGATCGTGCTGGGTGGCGACGCCGGCATGAACGACTTGATGGTGCGCCCAGAAATCCAGAGCCTGGATGACCTGCGGGGCAAGGTGTTGGCGGTTGATGCGCCCAATACCGCCTACGCCTTGGTGGCCAAGAAGATCCTCAAGAACCACGGCCTGATCGAGGGCCGTGACTACACCCACAAGCTTGCGGGCGGCACCGGGCCGCGCGCTGCGGCCATGCTGGCAGATCCGCAACTGGCCGCGGCCATGATCAACCCGCCGTTTTCCTTCACCGTTCGCGAGCAGGGCCTCAAGAGTCTGGGCAGTCAGTACCAGTTGCTGGGGCCCTACCAGGCCACCGGCGCCTTTGTGCTGCGAGACTGGGCGCAGGCCCACCGCGCCCTGCTGGTGTCCTACCTGGCCGCCTATATCGAAGGCCAGCGCCTTGTGCTCGATCCGGCGCAGCGAGACACCATGCTGGCACTGCTGCGCGACAACTTCAAGCTGGCTGCGGCAGCGGCGCTGGGCACCTACGAGGCCCTCATCACCCCGGGCTCGGGCCTGGCCGTCGATGCGCGCTTCAGTGAGCAGGGTTTTCACACCGTGCTGGCCATTCGTGCCGAGCTTGAAGGCATGTGGGGCGGCACACCGCCACCGGCCAGCCAATTTGTTGACCTGAGCTATTTCGAGCAGGCCCTGCCTCTGGCGGCCAAGGCCTGAACCCGCCACCCAGCGTCCATCCATTCAAAAATCAGCCACTCACCCTGTTGCCAAGGAACCGCCATGAGCCACGCCCAACGCATTCCCTACATCGATCCGTCCCTGATCACCGACCCGGCCATGATGGCCGAGTTCGAGCGCGCCGCGCGTGAAGGCGCCCCGCGCCCCGAAAGTCATGCCATCCGGGCCCATGTGCCCAAGGTGTTCTGGGCTTTCACCAACGCCTGGAACGACACCTTTGTCGAGGGCGTCTGTGACCACGCCATTAAGGAGCTCTGCCGCCTGTACGTCTCGCAGGCAGTCAACTGCAACTACTGCGGCAACCAGCGCTCGATGAAGGCGCAGGCCCAGGGGCTGATCGAGGACGATGTCAAGGAACTGCTCGACTTTGACAAGTCAGCACGCTTCAGCGCGCGCCAGAAGGCCGCCCTGCGCCTGGCCGAGGCCATCACCTGGGGGCTGGAATCCAGCGACGAGTTGTGGGCCGGCCTCAACAGCCACTTTGAGACGCCGCAAATTGTCGAGCTGGGCTTTTTCATCGGCCTGACCATGGGCCAGCAGCGCTGGAACCGGCTGATCGGCATGGGCCAGAGCCAGTTCATGGCGGGCCAGACGGGCGGCATTGCCCCTACGGCACAAGCATCACCCGCAGCCTCTGCTCCTTCTGCAGCCCCGGCTGACGCGGCGGCGGCATGAGCCAGACCCTGCACCTGATCGGCGTGGGCAAAATGGGCTTGCCCATGGCCCTGCACCTCAAGACAGCCGGCAATGCGGTGAGCGTCAGCGACACCAGCCAGGAGCGTCTGCAACTGGCCCGCGCGCAGGGTCTGACCGTGGCCAGCGACATGGCAGCGGCGCTGGCGGCGGCCGAGGTGGTCTTTTCCTCGCTGCCCACCGACAAGGCGCTGCTCGCGGTAGCCGCCCAGGTGGCTAGCGCCGCGCGCTCGGGCTGCATCTTTGTCGATACCAGCACCGTGTCGGTCGAGACCTCGGCGGCGGCAGCTGATGTGCTGCAGGCGGCCGGCGTCGAGTACCTGCGCACCACGGTCTCGGGCAACAACAAGATGGCCGAGGCCGCCCAACTCACCATCATGGCTTCGGGGCCGCAGGCCGCCTACCAGGCCGTGCTGCCTTTACTCAAGCAGCTTGGGCCCAACCAGTTCTATCTGGGCCAGGCCGAGCAGGCCCGGCTGATGAAGCTGGTGGTCAACCTGATGATCGCCCAGACCAGTGCCATGCTGGCCGAGGCGCTCACCTTGGGACGCAAGGGCGGACTGGACTGGCAGGCCATGTGGTCGGTGCTGGGCGCCAGCGCGGTGGGCTCACCCATCGTCAAGGCCAAGTCGGTTCAGCTCAGCCAGCGTGATTTCACCCCCACCTTCACCGTGGAACAAATGATCAAGGACCTGCAGTTGATTCTGGGCGCGGGTCAGGCCAACCATGTACCCCTGCCCCAGACGGCCATGACTCTGCAGTTGATGCACGCCGCTGTGGCCCAGGGCGATGCCCAGGACGACTACGCGGCCATCATCAAGGCGGTTGAACGCAGCGCCGGGCTCAACCCACACCAGCAGGAATGAAAAGACCGGGAGATTTCATGATGGAGTTTGTTTACACCGCGCAACCGGCCCGCATCGTGTTTGGTACCGGAGCCCTGACCCAGCTGCCACGCGAGATTGAGGCGCTGGGTGCCAGGCGGGCCCTGGTGCTGTCCACGCCCGAGCAGCGTGGCTTGGCCGAGCTGGTGGCGCAGATGCTGGGAGACCGGGCGGCCGGCGTGTTTGACCGTGCCGTGATGCATGTGCCGATGGAGACCGCGCGCCAGGCGCGCCAGTTGGCCAGCGAGCTTGGTGCCGATTGCGCGGTGGCGGTGGGCGGCGGCTCCACCACCGGCCTGGGCAAGGCCATCGCCCTGGACTCGGGCCTGCCCATCCTGGCCATTCCCACCACCTACGCCGGCTCGGAAGTGACTCCGATTTATGGCATCACCGAAGGCGGGCTGAAGAAAACCGGCCGTGACATGCGGGTGCTGCCGCGCACCGTCATCTATGACCCCGCACTCACCCTCAGCTTGCCAGTGGGGCTGAGCGTGACCAGCGGCATCAATGCCATCGCCCACGCGGCTGAAGGCCTGTATTCGGTTGATGGCAATCCGGTCATGAGCCTGATGGCCGAGGAAGGCATTCGTGCGCTCGGCCGAGCCCTGCCTGCCATCCGGCGCGATGGCGCCGACCTGGATGCGCGCGCCGATGCCCTCTATGGCGCCTGGCTGTGTGGCACCGTGCTGGGCCATGTCGGCATGGCGCTGCACCACAAGCTGTGCCACACCCTGGGCGGCACCTTCAACCTGCCGCATGCCGAGACCCACACCATCGTGCTGCCCCACGCCCTGGCCTACAACGCCACCCACGCGCCCGAGGCTATGGCACGCATCACCCGTGCCTTGAATGGCGCCAGCGCGGCCCAGGCGGTGTTTGACCTGGCGCGTGACAACGGTGCGCCCGTGGCGCTCAAGTCACTGGGTCTGCAGGCCTCCGATCTTGACAAGGCCTGTGAGCTGGCCTTGCAGAACCAGTACCCCAACCCCCGGCCGCTGGAGCGAGAAGCGATTCGTCAACTGTTGCAAAACGCGTTCGAAGGCACCCGGCCCTGAACAAGCCCAAACAACCAACCCACGAGGAGAACGTGATGAGCGAAACAAACCCTGTCCTGCATTCAGCCTGTGATTGCGCCACCCCGCGCCGCGGCTTCCTCACCGGCTTGCTGGCCGCGGGCGCGGCCAGCGTGCTGCCGGGTTGTGCCGGGCCCAACCAGAGCCTGACCGGCTTGCGCAACCGCATCGACACCCACCACCATATGTTCTCGCCGGCCTATGTGGCCGAACTGACCAAGGCCAAACTGGCCGCGCCGATCGTGCAGAAATGGTCGGTGGCCAAGACCCTGGACGACATGGACAAGGCCGGCGTGGCCACCTCCATCCTGTCGGCCACCACACCGCAGGTCAGCTTCACCGATGCGGCCAGTGCGCGACGCATCGCGCGTGAGAGCAATGAGTGGGTGGCCAAGCTGTCCAAAGATCACCCGGGCCGCTTCGGCTCCTTTGCCATGATTCCGATGCAGGACACCGACAGCGCCTTGAACGAGTTGAGCTACGCACTCGATGTGCTCAAGGCCGACGGCATCGGCCTGCTCACCAGCTATGGTGACAAGTGGCTGGGCCATCCCTCGTTCGCGCCCATCATGGACGAGCTCAACCGGCGCAAGGCGGTGCTCTACACCCACCCCACGGCCGCCAATTGCTGCCGCAATATCCTGACACCCCAAATTCCGCCCACTGTGGTCGAGTTCGGCACTGACACCACCCGCACCATCGTGGACATCGTGTTCTCCGGCACCGCAGCGCGCTGCCCTGATCTGCAGTTCATCTTCTCGCACGCCGGGGGCACCCTGCCCTTCCTCACCGAGCGCCTGGTGCGCGCTCCGATCATCGATCCCAAACTGGCACCCCGGGTGCCGCGCGGTGTGCTGTACGAGCTCAAGCGCTTCTACTACGACACCGCCTGGGCCATGCACCCGATGGCGCTGGCCTCGCTCACTCGCCTGGTCGATGTCAACAAGATCCTGTTCGGTTCGGACTATCCCTACCGCACCGGCGAAGACACCATCAAGGGCCTGATCGATTACGGTTTCTCCGACGCCGACCTCAAAGCCATTGGCCGCGACAACGCGGTGCGCCTGCTGCCCAGGTATGCCAGTTAAGGTTTGCAGCGCTGAACTGCAGCGGTGATTCGCTGCATCAACGCTATTTTTTCTTAACTGGCAACGAAGAAAAAATTGCCGGGAATCTCTCCTTTAGGGGGGGTGGCAGAGCGTCTGCCTGCGTGAATTTCGACCGTCGCTATTGGTGACTCTGCAGCGCCTGATCCCAACAGCCCGGCAAGTCATGACGATTGACTTAGAATTACCCCCGTGGGTTTAGCCGCTGTCGCCGGCGGTTAAATCTCCCTATGTTCTTAGCTTTGACAGCGACCCACTGACCCCTAGATATGCTGGCAACCTTACGCAATGTGATGATCAAGCTTTGGTTTTTTGATACCAAGAGCACACCGTTGTTCATCAACGACGTTGCGGTGCGCATTCGTGCCGGGCTCTTGCTGGCGATCCCGATCTACATGGCCTTTACCCTGTTTGATGCGATTTACGGCTCTAGATGGGAGATCACCGGCAATGTGATCCGCGACACCTTTGACACCGATTTTGATGGCCGCATCCTCTACATGGTGGAAGCAGTGCGCCGCACCCGCGACTACACCTGGCAGACCTATGTGTTGTGGTTCGGGCTTTATGAAATGCTTTGCGGCATGTTTGTCTGGAGCGCGCGCCTGTCGCCCACGGTCTGGTTGGCCAGCCTGCTGGCCAGCGCCCATGAACCTGTCTGGAAACCCCTGCAACCCAAGCGCATGGCCTGGAGCATAGGCGCCACCTTCATCAGCGTGTGCCTGATTTTCTTCAACCCCGAGGTGTTCGCGGGTTGGGTCAATTGGGCGCTGCGCAGCGAGGTCCTGCCCACCACCCAAAACTACCTGCCCTACTGGATTCCCCTGGTCGGGGTTGCCACCTGCTTTGGCTTCATGTGGCTGGAGACAGTGATGGGCCTGTGCGTGGGCTGCAAGCTGCACGCCCTGCTGGTGCGCATGGGCTTGCTCACCGATGAGTGCGAGGCCTGCAACAACCTGAGCTTTCCTGGCGCAAACCAGTTGTCGCAGGTGGCACAAGTCCAGCAGACTCAGCGGTAATACACCTCAACCTGCCCCTTGAGCTTGATTAGCAGGGGGTTGCCCCGACGGTCCAGCGTCTTGCCCGCCGGCACCTTGATCCAGCCTTCGCTGATGCAGTACTCCTCGACGTCGGCGCGTTCCTTGCCATTGAAGCGAATGCCCACCGCATGCTCGAACACCGCCTCAACATAGTGCGGGCTGCGTGGGTCGATCGACAGATGGTCGGGCAGGTCGGGGCGGGTAGGGGAGTCGTTCATGGTCGGGCACAGCGTTGAGGGTTGTGTAAGTGAGGTTGCCAGCTCAGCAACCTATGAAGTGTAGTAGCCCGGGCACGCGTGAAGACAATCCGTTCGCTCAGGCTTGCACTTCAAACATTGTGCCCAGCCCACCAGCATGGTGCTCCAGCACATGGCAGTGAATCAGCCAGCGCCCCGGGTTGTCAGCCACAAACGCAATCTCAACCGTGTCGTTGGGCGTGAGCAGCACCGTGTCGCGCCAGGGACGCTCGCCCAGCAATTGGCCGTTGCGCGACAGCACCTGGAAATGGTGGCCATGCAAATGCATCGGGTGCCACCAGTTGGTTCGGTTCTCCAGCGTCAGATGCAGGCTTTGTCCGCGACTCACACTAAATTCTGGGTGGTGTGAGGCCGTGTGCGACATATGGGCATGCCCATTGAGGGTCCAGACCGGATCGGCCAGCCGCTCGCCGGCCTGACGGCGTGTGCGCCGCGCCTCGCGCTCGCTGGCAAATTCGGCGGGCCAGCCAAAGCGGTTCATCATGCCGCCACCCAGCACCAACCGGTGCCGCTGGGCGTTGGCCAGATCGGGGCTGGGCACCGGGTTGGGTGGCAGTGCTGACGGTGCGGGTCGCACAGCGCTCTGGCTGGCGCCACGGATGTGCAACTGAGCCAGGGTATGGGTAATGCGACCGAAGCGGTCCACCAGTACAAAGTCCCCAGCCTGTTGGGCATCCACCATCACGTCAGCGCGCATGCCTGGACCCAGCAGCAACACATCGTCCCAGGCCTGCACCGTATGCGTGGGCATGCCATCGCGCGCAATCAGCCAGGCACTTAGGCCCGGCAGTGCCAGCGCAAAAATTCGGGCGTTGGCAGCATTGATCAGGCGCAGCCGAAGTCGCTGGCCGGTTTGCAGATTAATCTTCGTGCCCAACTGACCGTTGACGGTGAGCTGTTGACCCAGACGGCCGGCGTGCGATACATCGTGAAAGTTCAGAAAGTCCTCGGCTATGCGCCCATTGGGGTCCAGCCGCCAGTCATCCAGTAACCAGATCGCCTCCGCATCGGTCTGCGGGGGCTGCGTCTCCTCTACGATCAGCACGCCAGCCAGCCCCCGCTCGAGCTGCTCCGGGGCCGACAGGTGTGGGTGGTACCAGAAAGTGCCGGCATCGGGCAGGCTGAAGCGGTAGCCAAAACGTTCGCCAGGAGCCACAGGCGCCTGAGTCAGCCCCGGTACGCCATCCATGGCATTGGGCAGTCGCAGTCCATGCCAGTGAATGGTGGTGGCATCTGGCAGTTGGTTAAGTAGTTCCAGGTCCAACAGAGTGCCTTGGCGTTGGCGCAACACAGGTCCCGGAACCTGGCCCCCGTAGGCCCATACCGCCAAGCGCTCCTGACCGGCCACCGGCAGTACGGCTGGTGCCGCCTGCAAGGTGCGACTGGCCGCCTTGGTACTACCTACGGGTAGGGCCACCGCCAGGCTGGCCAGCAGTTCACGCCGGTTCATACCGAGTTTTCCTTGGCTTGCAGCCCACCACTGGCCTGGGCCAGCACGGCCAGCGCCTGCTGGTCGTTCGTGCCGCGCCAGGCGACGATCTGGTCGGGGCGGATCAGCGCCAGCGGCGCTTCATAGAGGGCTGCCAATGCCGGGTCGCTGTGATGAACCACTTGCAAATCAAGCCGCAGCGACTGTGCGGCCGCCACAAAGGCGCTGGTCTGCGGCGGTTCGGGGCCCAGCGCCAGCAGCGTCCACTCGCTGTGAAAACTGTCAAACAGCGAGCGGCCATCGTCCAGCCAGGCGTGCGGCGGGCGCCCCCCCGGGCAGGCGCTGGGCTGGTAGCTGTTGGCGGCATCGGGCGGCGGTGTGCAACCATCGGCCACGATCAGGGGCGAGCCATCGTAGCGCCCGCCAAAGGTGACCCCGGGGATGTTGAACTCGCGCCGCACATGGCCGTTAAGGTAGTCCGAGGCCAGCACCCGCGCGGCCGCACCGGCTGGGCTGTCCTGCTCGAGTTCGGGCACCGCCTCGAACAACCCGATCGAATCGGCAAACTGGCGCGCGTAGCCGGTGTTGCGCTGCGCCAGCGGCTTGCGCTCCAGTTCGTAGCTGTCCAGCAGCGTGGCCGGGGCCTGACCGCGCAGCACATGCGCCAGCTTCCAGCCCAGGTTGACCGCATCTTCCACCGCAGTGTTGTAGCCCAGGCCGCCGGTGGGGGTGAACAGGTGCACCGCATCGCCGCCCAGAAAAACCCGGCCACGCTGAAATGTTTCGGCCACCAGCGCGTGGCCCGCCAGCCAGGTCGCCATGGAGAGGATCTCGATCTCCATGGGCTGGCCAAAGGCCTGGCTGAACAGGCGGCGCGCATCCGCCTCGCTCAGCGCCTCGGTGGCAGCGTCGTCGGCCATCTGCACATGAAAGGCAAACTCATCGACCCCGTTGACCGACATGATGAACGCGCGCAACTGCGGGTTGACCACCACATACATCCAGGCCCGGTCATTCGGGTTGTGGTCGTAGAAGCCGGGCGCCTTCAGATACACCGCCAGCATCTTGCCGCCCATGAAGTGGCGCTTGATACCGGTATCACCCTGCCAGTCAATGTCAAGCGAATTGCGCACAAAGCTGCGGGCGCCATCGGCACCCACCAGGTAGGCGGCCTGCACCTGCAGGGGCGCGCCGCCTTCCACCGGGGCCACCACCGCCTCGATCTGCTGGCCCTGGTCCTCAAAGCCTTGCAGCCGCCAGCCGAAGCGGATATCGGCGCTGGCCTGTGCCTGCGCCTGTTCACGCAGCACCAGCTCGACAAACTTTTGCGACACCCGGTGCGGCAGTTCGGCCGCACTCCAGGAGCCCGACAGGTTCTTGATCACGGCCGGTGCCTGGGCGGCAGTGGGCAGACGCAGACGCGCCAGCTCGATGCCGGCAAAGCGGGTCAGGTAGGCGATATCGGTCGGGTGTTCGGGCGGTAGCCCCTGGGCGCGCACCGCATGGGCAAACCCCAGGCGGCGAAAGTGCTCCATGGTGCGCGCCTGGGTGGCATTGGCCTGCGGGTTGAAGGCGGTGCCCGGCTTCTGGTCCACCAGCAGGCAGCCAATGCCCCGGCGGCCCAGCTCGATGGCCAGCATCAGGCCACAGGGCCCGCCCCCGGCAATCAGCACCTCGGTCTGCAGCTGCGTCGGCTTGGCCATCTCAGCGCGCGCCAAAGCGGCCGGTCCATTTCTGTTCATAGTTCATGCGTTCAAAGTAACCTGCCATGAAGTCGATGAAGGTGCGCACCTTGGCCGACAGATGCTTGCGGCTGGGGTAGGCCAGATTGATCGTCAGGCGCGGCAGGTCCCACTCGTCCAGCACCGGCACCAGCCGACCGGCCACCATGTCCTCGTACAGGATGTAGGTGGGCTGCACCAGAATGCCCATGCCATCGAGCGCCGCAGCGCGCAGGATCTGCCCGTCGTTGGACTCCAGCAGGCCGCTGACCTGCAGCGTGGTGGTCTGGCCGTCGCGGCTAAAGCGCAACTCATTGGGGTGATTGGCGTGGGTGTAGAGCAGCAGCTTGTGGCTCGCCAGATCCTCCAGCGCGCTGGGCCGCCCGTGCTGCGCCAGATAGCGGGGGGAGGCCGCCAAAATGCGCCGAGTGCTGGCCAGGCGGCGCACCGTGATGTTCGAATCGGGTTCGACCTCGCGGGTGCGGATCGCCAGATCGATATTGCTGTCAATGATGTCAAAGTAGCGGTTGGACGATTCCAGATGCACGCTCACCTGCGGATAGCGCTGGGTGTACTCGCGCAGCAGGGGGGCCACATGCTGCATGGCAAAAGACAGCGAGGCCGAGATGCGCAGCACCCCGCTGGGCTTGAGCGTGCTGGCATTGACCGCTTCCTCGGCATCCTTGAGCTCGGCCAGCACCGCCTTGGCGCGGCTGACAAATTCCTGGCCGGTGTCAGTCAGGTAGAGGCGTCGGGTGTTGCGCTCCACCAGCCTGGCGCCCAGCCGGTTCTCCAGCGCCTGCAGGTGTCGGCTGGCCGCGGCGTTGGACACATTCAGTGCCTCGGCCGCGCGGCTCAGGCTGCCCGACTCGGCAACCTGCACCAACAACTCCAGTTCACTCCAGCGGTCCAATCGTGTCTCCTGCTCGAAGCGGGGATCATACCCAGCCATTGACGGCAGGCGCCAGGAAGCAAGCGATTGGGTCGTATGGCGCCCTGTTGCAGTCAGTGAAAAACATTTTTACGGCGCCTTTGCTTCAAAGCCGGGCCAGCCTTGTGTAAAGTCATGACTCAACCGCAACCTGAACCCCGGAGACCGGCACCATGCGCAACCTCAATGAAGACACCATCACCCAGGCCGTCATCGAGCGTTTTTCCAAGACGCCCGATCCACGCCTCAAGGAAATCATCACCAGCTTGGTCCAGCACCTGCACGCCTTTGCCCGCGAGGTGCGCCTGACCGAGGAAGAGTGGTTGAAGGGCATCAACTTTCTCACCGACACCGGCCACATGTGCAGCGACAAGCGCCAGGAATTCATCCTGCTGAGCGACACCCTGGGCCTGTCCATGCTGACCGTGGCCATGAACAACGACAAGCCCGCGGGCTGCACCGAGCCCACCGTCTTTGGCCCCTTCTTCCTGGAAAACGCCCCAGAGTACCCGCTGGGGGCCGATGTCTCCAACGGCGCCAAGGGCGAGCCCTGCCAAGTCAGCGGCATCGTGCGCAGCCTCAGCGGCGAGCCCATCCCCAACGCCCTGATCAATGTCTGGCAGGCCGACGCCGACGGCAACTACGACGTGCAGTACGAGCACCTGGCTCATCCGCAGGCGCGCGGCATCCTGCACGCCGACGGGCAGGGGCGCTTTCACTTCAAGACCATCCTGGCCGAGGCCTACCCCATCCCCTCCGATGGCCCGGTGGGCACCATGCTGCGCGCCACCAACAACCACCCCTGGCGGCCGGCCCACCTGCACTTCATGATCGAGGCGCCGGGCTACGAGCGCCTGATCACCCACGTCTTTCGCGACCACGACCAGTACCTCGACTCCGACGTGGTGTTCGGCGTGCGCTCCACCCTGATTGCCGACTGGAACCAGGAGCCCGATGGCAGCTACAGCCTGAAGTACGACTTTGTGCTCAACCCCAAGGCCTGAGCGGGCCAGCTCGCCTTACCCGCCTCTGCAGCAACCTCGCACCACCTGCGCAATCCCTTCGTACTACCTTCACGCAACCCCTTAACCCAACCTTAGCCGGAGACTGACATGCTGTTTGCCTTCATCCTGATTGACAAGCCCGACCACCAGGCGCTGCGCCAGCGGGTGCGCCCTGAACACAAGGCCTACCTGGGCGCCGTGGCCGAGCAGATGGCCTTTGCCGGGCCTTTCACCCATGACGATGGCCAGGCCATGTTGGGCAGCCTGCTGGTGATCGACTTTCCCAGCCGCGATGCCGCCCATGCCTGGCTGGCCGAGGAGCCCTTCACCAAGGCCGGCCTCTACGCCAGCACCACCATCCACGCTTTCACCAACCTGTGGCCGCAAAAGGCGGGCTTCCCACCAGCCGCCTGAGCGGCCATCGACGGCGCCATGGCGGGCACCCAGTGCTGCCAGCGCCATGCCCCTGTGACCCAACCCGTCCTGTCTGAACCATGATCAAGCACATCGTGATGTGGAACGTGCGGGGGGATACCCCCGAGCAAAAGGCGCTCAACCTGGCCACCCTGCAGCGCAGCTTTGAGAGCCTGCGCGGACGCATACCCGGCCTGCTGCGGCTGGAGATCGGTGTTGACCAAAGCCGCATCGATTACGCCTGTGACGTGGTGCTCTACTCGGAGTTCGAGAGCCAGGCCGCGCTGGAGAGCTACGCCAGTCATCCCGAGCATCTGCGCGTCAAGCGCGAAGTGGGCGACCTGCGCACTGCACGCTTCCAGGTTGACTACAGCGCCCCCTGAAATAATTGCCACCTTGAGGAGACCCATCTATGGATGAAGCCATGATCAATGAACTGCAGATTCGTCAGCTGGTTGAGCGCTGGGCCGTCTGGCGCGATGCCGGCGACTGGGAACGTTTTGCCACCGTCTGGCACCCTGAGGGCGTGATGATGGCGACCTGGTTTCAGGGCCCGTTTGCCGAATTCATCCGCGTCACCCAGGAGGGCTGGGCCAAGGGCGTGAGCATCCTGCATTTCCTGGGCGGCTCGGCCGTCGAGGTGGCCGGTGACCGGGCCATCGCCCAGACCAAGATGACCATCTCCCAGCGCGGCATGGTTGAGGGCGAGGGCGGGCCGGTGTTGTGCGATGTGGTGTGCACTGGCCGCTTCTACGACTTCATCACCGCCATCAGGGTCAGTGGAAGCTGCTGCATCGCCAGCCGATTTATGAAAAAGACCGGATCGACCCGGTCGATCCCAGCGCCGTGCTGCGGCTGGACCAGCAGGCGTTGGCCGGATTTCCCGAGGGCTACCGCCACCTGGCGTATATCCAGACGCGCATCGGCTACCAGGTCAAGATGGACATGCCCATGCTCAAGGGCGAGGTTGTCCAGGGGCTCTACCAGCGGGGCGCACGCTGGTTGGCCGGAGGTCCGCTGGAGCGCTGATTCAATCATTATTTCAACGAGGAGACTGACATGACCAGATCGCATCTTTCCCGACGCAACCTGCTGCAGGTTGCTTCTGCCCTGACCTGGGCCGGCCTGGCGCCAGCCGCGCTGGCCCAGAGCAACTGGCCCAATCGCCCCCTGAAGGTGATCGTGCCCCAGCCGCCTGGTGGTGGCTTTGATTTTGTAGCGCGCGCCCTGGCCGATCGGCTGAGCAAACAGATCGGCCAGCCCGTGGTGGTGGAAAACCGCCCCGGCTCGGGCACCCTGGTGGGCACTGACTTGGCGGCCAAGGCTGCCGCAGATGGCTACACCCTGCTGATGGGCTCGGTCTCCAACATCGCCCTCAACATGGGCCTGTACGACAAGCTGTCCTACGACAGCCTGCGTGACTTCGAGCCAGTGGGTCTGGCGGTGAGCTACAGCTACACCCTGATGGCGCGCAAGGACCTGCCGCTCAACACCCTGCAGGACGTGGTCGCCTATGCGCGCGCCAACCCCGGCAAGCTCAGTTACGCCTCGGCCGGCAACGGCTCGGGCCAGCATGTGCTGGCCGCTGCGCTGTGGCATACCGCGGGCGTCCAGCTGGTGCATGTGCCCTACCGGGGCGCCCAGGCTGCCTACCAGGATCTGCTGGGCGGTCGGGTCGATCTGTTCTTTGACCTGTCCTCCACTGCACGTGTGCAGGTCCTGGCGGGCACCGTCAAGGCGCTGGCCGTCTCGGGTGCCGAGCGCAACCCGATGCACCCGCAGGTTCCCACCATCATCGAAAGTGGTGCGGCCCAGCTCGACCTGGAATCCTGGTTTGGCTATTTTCTGCCGAGCAAGACCCCCACTGATGTGCAGCAGCGCCTGCAGGCTGAGTTGGCCAAAGTCATTGCCCAGCCCGAGCTGCAGGAGGTGTTTCGCAAGGCCGGCGGCAAGCCGCTGGCGCTCAATCAGGAGCAGACCCGGGCACGGGTGCGCGGCGACGTCGAGCGCTGGAGCCGCCTGGTGCGTGAGATCGGCATCAAGGTGGAGTAAGCCGCACACCCGGCCGCACACCCGGCCGCACATCCATCCACCCCCGGCTCTTTGGCCTGCAGGTCAGGGGGCCTTGCGATCTGGCTCAGGCGATAATCGCCCGTTGTAATTTTTTCCAGCCCAACCCAAACCATGAAGATTGATAAAAACGCCCTTGACCAGTTGTTCCACGAAGCCCGCACCGCCAACGGCTTTCTTGACCAACCCGTGCCCGAATCCCTGCTGCGCGAGGCCTATGCCCTGGCCTGTCTGGCCCCTACCTCCATGAACACCCAGCCCACCCGCTATGTGTTCCTGACCACGCCCCAGGCCAAGGAGCGCCTCAAGCCAGCGCTCAGCCCGGGCAACCTGGACAAGACCATGGCCGCGCCGGTCACCGTGATCGTGGCCACCGACACCCGCTTCTACGAGCACATGCCGCAGGTCTGGCATGGCGCTGGCGCCAAGGAAAACTTCGAAAACAACCCCACCCTGGCCACCAACACCGCCAACCGCAACGGCACCCTGGGCGGCGCCTACTTCATCCTGGCCGCACGCGCTGTGGGGCTGGACGTCGGTCCGATGAGCGGCTTTGACATTGCCAAGGTCAATGCCGAGTTCTTCCCCGATGGGCGCTACGCCACCAACTTCCTGATCAACCTGGGTTTTGCCGACACCAGCAAGGAATTTGCGCGCAACCCGCGCCTGGCCTTTGAGCAGGCCTGTACCGTGCTGTGAGTCTGCGCTAGCGCCCCTATGGGCCGCGCCAGGGTTAACCCAGCAAACCTGGGTTGGCCCGCCAGATGGCCCAGGTCAGCACGCTGGCAAAGCCTACCCAGCCCAGGTAGGGCAACATCAGCCAGGCCGCCAGTGGCCGGATCCGGCCAAACTGCCAGCAGGTGCCCAGAATCAGGGCCCACAGCAAGAGCACATCGGCCATCGCCAGCGCCCCCAGGTGCCAGTAAAAAAACAGCCAGCTCCACAGCGCGTTGGCCAGCAACTGCACCCCATACCAGACCAGCGCGCGTTGGCTGCCCGGCCCCGGGTCCTGGCGCCAGACCAGCCAGGCCGAGACCGCCATCAGGGTATAGAGGGCTGACCACACCGGGCCGAACAGCCATCCCGGTGGCGCCCAGGCCGGGCGGATCAGCTCGGCATAAAACGAGGCCGCCTGCACCGAAGCCAGGCCCCCGACAGCGGCCGCGCTGAAGGTGACAAAGATGCTCAGCAACAGGCCCAGTGCCGGTGCAACGCGGCTGACTTGCTCAGGCATCATGGCTGCGACTGCGACGGTGACTTCATCAGCAAGGCCTGGTGAATCTGGGCTACCAGTTCCTGGTTTTGCAATTGACTTACCCTCAATTGGGCGGTGGCGGTGGTGCGTAGCCAGCTGGTGGCGGCGGGGGGTAGCCGGCTGGCGGTGGGGTGTAGGCTGGCGGGGCGTAGCTTGGGGCGGCTGGATAGACGCGGCGTGCGCGCGGCGCTGTCTGGTAACCGGCGGCCGATGGCAGCTGGTTGCCCTTGGCATACATGCACTGCTGGTAGGCAATGTCATAGCGGCGCTGCAAATCCTGGCTGGCCGTAGCGCCTGCACCGGCGCCCACGGCGGTGCCCACAATCAGGCCCATGCCCGCGCCCTCATTGGTGCCGTTGCGCCGGCTGCCCAGTGCGCTGCCGGCAGCCGCTCCAATCACCGTGCCCAGCGCCGCCGAGCCAACAGCCCGCTCATTGCCCTGAGCGGCGGCATCGGGCCCGCCGATGGATTGCTGGGCGTACTGACGGCATTGCTGGTCTTCCGCGGCAAACTGCTCAAACGGCTTGCCCGGCGCCGGCATCACCGTCACATGCGGGCCGCTGGGGTTGACTGCGCAACCGCTCAAGACCAGCAGGGCCAGCAAGCTCGCGCTAATGACGGGCGCATTTTTCAGTGCTGGGATGTTATGTATAGAACGCTTCACTGCTTCACTCCCGTCGGTGGGGTTGCGGGTACCGCGCGCCAGCCGGCGTCACAAGTGGCCACATAGGGGTAATAGGTTTTGGACGCATCGCAGTAGTACCAGTACTGCGGGTCGGCTGGGGCGGCCGATATTGTCGGCGCGACCGCTTCGGGCGGTGCAACAGGCGCAGCCTGAGGTGCGCTGTAAACCTGCGGTGCCACCACTACAGGCTGCGGCGCCACCACCACAGAAGGCACATAGGGATTAGGGTAGGGGTAGATCGGTTGCGGGTAGAAGTACCAGGCCCCGCCCACCACCCACCACCAGCCCAGGCGGCCGTTGTGGTGGCCGTGCTTCCAGGCGCCGCCGCGCCAGTGACCCATGTCGTGGCGCTCAAAGCGTTTGATTTCGCCATGCCAGCGGGGGTTGGCCTGGGCCCCCAGGGGCGCCAGCGTCAGCAGGCAGCTCAGGCCAGCGATCAGAACCAGAGAGGGTCGAAGAATTTTCATGACGGGTTTAACGGTCTGCCAGCACTTTAGGTTTACACCCTGCCTGCATCATAGGTGAGGGCAGTGCCTTCAAGAGGCGCCAGCACCCATGCCCGAACCCATGTCAGTACCCATGCCAGAACCCAGGGCTTGAGAGCTGTTGTAGGCGCAGCTGGCAAAACAATCTATCCTGCAGCCAGGGTAGCGGCCTGGCCGACCTGTCTCATGACGCTTGCGCCCCCTGCCTTGATCGCGCGCCCCCCAATGACCTTGACCCAAGCCAAAACTGTTCAGCCGCCCGTTAAGATTCTCATCGTCTCGCAACAGGCAGACCAGCAGGAAGCCTTGCAGGAGGTGCTGCGCGCTGACCACTACGCCCTGCAGTTCGCCGACAGTTGCGAGCAGGCGCTGCGGCTGGCACTGACCCGGCAGTTTGCGCTGATCATGCTGGACCACAACACCACGGGTCTGGATGTCTTGGTCTGCGCGCGTGAGTTGCGGCAACTGGAGCGTTGCCAGGCCACCCCCATGCTCCTGCTGATCTACTCGCGGCACATCGATGAAATGGTGGCCCAGATGGGCGGGCTGGGCCTGATCGATTACCTTTTCAAGCCGGTTGAGATGCTGCTGCTGCGCAGCAAGATGGCTATGTTTGCCCAGTTGCAGCTGACCATATCGTCCCTGCATCAGCGCACCAGCGAACTGGAACTCATGACCCGGGCCCTGCAGCGCAGTCGGGAAGATCTGCAGCAATTTGTATCCGTCGCCTCGCATGACCTGCAGGAGCCGCTCACGGCGGTGACCGGTTGTGTTCAGCTCCTGCAGGCCCGCAGCGCAAACCTGTGGGATGCGCGCAGTCAGGAGCTGGCCCAGCATGCGGTGGAAGGCGCAGAGCGAATGCGTGAGCTGCTCAAGCAACTGCAGAATCTTTCCCGTCTGGGCAGCCGCAGCCTGAACCTCGTCGCGGTTGACTGCGACAAGGTGCTGGATTCGACGCTCACCCGCCTGGCCCAAGCCATCAGAGACAGCCAGGCCAGCATCACCCGCGAACACCTGCCCACCCTGATGGCTG
>Ga0129333_10000252_pt1 | contig 39995 bp, 31 predicted proteins | sample CPB6_08_DNA_FD_94474 | JGI IMG/M metagenome (GOLD analysis project Ga0129333, IMG submission 94474) | Freshwater to marine salinity gradient microbial communities from Chesapeake Bay, USA - CPBay_Sum_0.6_0.8_DNA | ecosystem: Environmental > Aquatic > Marine > Coastal | place: USA: Chesapeake... | reverse complement strand
CAAAAATTCCAAAAAAGCTTAGGAGTCCCATAGGGGAGGTATGACACCCCTTATAAGTATTCAAAAAAACTAACGGGTCCCCTTTTTTGTAAATATTTATATTTTTTAAAAATAAAAAATTGTATATAAGAATGAGCCTCGTAGTAGGCTCCTTTATAAAGGAGAATTTTTATATGCCAGTTACAATTACACCAGTCCCTGTATCGGGACTTAGCACTTCTTCTGGATCTTTCTTTACAGATACATCAGGTTCAGTAAGCGGTCCATTCTATGTTTTAACACAGTCAATCAGAGTTCTATATGCTAGAACTCCATCAAACTTCATAACCCCATTACAGGGTCCAAGTTCACTATCAGCTACTTATGCACCTTCAATTGTGGTTGGAGGAACTGATTTGAACTATATCGTACAAGCTACTGTATCGGTTTCAAAAGTCTTAGCTTCTTATGCTACTTCATCTTATCAGCAACCTCAGAAGTTCACTACGCTTCCTGATGCTGACAAGTTTGGTAGCACTTATGGAGCAACTTCAGGAACAGGTATACTAGGTCCTGCGGGAACTATTATTACTTCTCAACCCTTTATTTACAGAAGACCTTGGGTTGAGGGAACTGATGCTGAATCTGTAACCACCATCATTGGTACTAACAGAATGTTTATAAACTTCGGAACTGATGGAACATTACTAAGCTTTGAGGGTCCTGGTGCTCAAGGTAACTTAGTTGACTTCAAGCAAGGCGTTGATCCAAAGTTTGCTTTAAGCCACATCGGAATCTATGATACTCGTAAGAATCCCTACTCATGGGGTCCCGATTATCAGTTGTTTGGTCCATACTCAACAACTCAAGAGAATTTTGTGAACTTCACAAACTTCATGGATAGCCTTGGAGATGCTATTACTACCTCTAAGCTACTCAAGCCTAATCTCGTACCAACAACAGATGCCACTGGAAGTTTCTTCACTGGAATAACTAATGTTAATTCAACGGCATTTACTGGTATCTCTGGTTACGACAAATCAAGACACTCATATACTTGATAACTAACTCTTAGGTAACTAAGAAATAAATGAGGCCCTAGATTAACTCTAGGGCCTCTGTGGTATCAGGATCACCTCCTTCGACTCGGCGGGTAACGGATTATTTTGTGAAATTAGATACCACGAAGAACCCGCCAGAGAGGCTAGAACTTGTTTTTATCTTTTTTGTTGTAGGTCAACCAAAAGAAGAACATAATTCCTAGCCAACAAGTGCTAACTATCCAAACTGTTGCGAGTACAGCTTGCATTTTATCACGCACTCATTAGATCCGAACGCAGTTGCTTGATAAATCTCTCAGCACGCTTTCGGCTCTTTGAGTATATGGCAAGCTCTCTAGGCTCACTGTAACGGTTTTGACGATACATCACCATGTAGTAAGTTGCCATACCAGCGCGTTCAGATTCGATCCAGATTTTTTTATTTTTATTTTTGTTTGTCATAGGGATATCTCCTTGATTTTATCATAGTCCCTTCTCGGAAAAATCTACATACTTCTGAGGTTTTTTATGTGGACTAGTAAAAATTATATGTTACGCCCGATAGCTCACTGCTGAAGGGGAAGATGTATATAGCCCTTCCTAGTGTAGGAAGGGCTTAAACTCATTCTTCTGTTTCTTCTGCTTTTTTATTACAACCGCCACACTTACCTTGGCGTTGTTCCTTGCACTCAAGCTTCGACAGGATAGCTCCAATGATAACTGTGGTTGCTGAAGCTAGGACTCCGTTTGTTATTAGATAACCTGTAATTGGAATCGCTCCCATGGAGTAAGGAATAAGAATACCTAGCCAGAAAGAAGTACACATCTGGCAAGTAATTAAAAACCATCCCCACTTACAAAAAAAGTTAGTATGGAATCTCTTAGCTAAGAAAGTTCTTAGGGGTTCAAAGATTGTTGATTGAGCTAGAAGCATACTAGCACCAAAAATAACTAACGCTGAAATAACAAAACTTAAAAAAATACTTTCTATCATATTAAATTAATCCTCTTTTAAGATTATAGGTAAGGTATTATGTTTTATAAACGCTTCCCTGTTCTTGTGCCAAGAGTCCCTACCCACTAGTTGCCCACTTGAGTGATGCACCATGGTAATAGGCACTGCTCTGTTGACCATTCCTGCCTTTAAAGCTGAAGAAGTATAGTGAATATCATAAAAATCCCACTTTCCTTCAAAAATTTCTGGCTTCTCTAAGCTTATTTTTCTTAAATTTCCTGCTTTAGCAGCTAAAAATAGTCCGTCCAATACGGCTACATTGCCAAAAGGACCATAATATGTAGGGTAAGGCTTTCCATCTGGGTTAATATGCACTACTAACCCTTTATGATACCCTTGTTCTTGCCTCTTCCAGTCCCACCAGACGGCATCTTTGCCTAAATTAGTGGTTCCTGCTGGTCCAATAAAACAAACTTTAGGATTTTCTAGCTCAGTTTTAAGAATTTTTTCGAAATCAGAGTTTTTTAAAGAGATTTCGATGTCATCGTGACAAAATATACAAATATCATCATCATTAGGCTTCACTTTTTCAAAGGCTGCGGCATAGGCTTTAAAAATTGATGATTGATTTACTAATAAGTGGACTATAATCTTACTATTAGTATAATAAGTAAGTAGTTTAGTAGTTACACTACTTATATCTTTACTTCTAGTACATATAAAAGCATATATATTCATGTACTTATAATAGTAAATAGAAATAAATTATTATGGAAAAAGCGGAATTAGCTGCCGAGTTTAAATTATGTAAAGAAAACCCAGTATATTTTATTTCTAAATATGTTAAGGTTGTTCACCCTGTTCGTGGCTTAGTTCCATTTAAACTTTATCCATTCCAAGAAAAAATCTTAAAAGATCTAGAAGCTCACAGATTTAATATTCTCCGTAAGTTTCGTCAGGCAGGATGTACAACGATTGCTGCTGCTTATTCTCTCTGGTTTATTATATTTAACAAACATAAATCAGTTGTAATCTTGTCTAGAGGGGATGCTGAATCAACTGAGGTTTTAGATAGAATAAAAGTTATGTACGATGAGCTTCCAGCATTTCTTAAGCCTGGAATTATTGAGGATAACAAACACACTTTTAAGTTAGCTACTAACTCTACGATAAAATCTAGGCCATCAGGCAAGCAATCAGGTCGTTCACTAGCTGGTTCTTTGCTTATAATCGACGAGGCTGCGTTCATTGAGAACATTGATACCATTTGGGCTGCTGTATACCCGATTATTTCTACAGGTGGTAGAGCGTTCGTTCTTTCAACTGTTAATGGTGTGGGTAATTGGTATCACGATGTTTACAGCAAGGCTATAAACAAAGAAAATTCTTTCAATCCAATAGATATTCGTTGGCAAGACCACCCCGAATATAAACGCCATGATGGATTTGATTGGCTTTATAAAGAAATGGAAGAGAAGGGGTTGGATGTTGATAAATGGGAAAAGACTACCCGAGCTAATATGCCTATGCGTCAATGGATGCAGGAATATGAAGGGGCTTTCCTTGGAACGGGCGAGACTTTTATTGCTGGAGAAATTTTAACTAGAATTAATTCTCAGACGGCAACTAATTATATTCAGAAATATGAAAATAAAATGAGAGTTTTCCAAGAACCTCAACCTTATTATACTTATATTCTAGGTTGCGACACTTCTTTGGGGGGAAATCGAGATTATTCTGCCTTTCATATAATTAATTGTTATAATGGGCAGCAAGTTGCAGAATTTTATTCGAATAATACGCCAATAAACGAGTTTGCATCAATTATAGCTACTGAAGCAAGTATATATAATATGGCTTATGTTTTGCCCGAACGAAATACGATTGGAAATAACTTAATAGACTGGCTTTTTAATGTTTTGGAATACGAAAACCTATGGTCTGATGAACGAGGTAAGTTTGGATTTCAATTAACATCTCAAAATAGAGAACAACTGCTTGCACTTCTAGAAGAGGCTATTCGAACTGACATGATTAAGATTAATTCAACAAGAACTTGTGACGAATTATTAACTTTCATCGTAAATGAATCGGGAAAAGCTGTAGCAGAAAAAAATAAGAATGATGATTTGGTTATGAGTTTAGCTTTGAGTGTTTATGGATATAAAAATCTTATGGACACACTTCCACGGGATATATTACAAGCAAATTCCACGGAAGAGCAAAGAATGCCTATGCCAACTAAAGGAAAAAGCCCTATCATCACTGAGGAAGATTACAAATGGCTGATGAGATAAAAAATAAAATAAATGAAGGCTACACTGAGTTTGGAAATGTAACTCAGCCTGAATTCTATTACCCAACAGGGCCTATCGGTCGTTTTTTTGCTAAATTTTTTGCTAGAAAAGCTGTAATTCCTCTTCAAAAAGAGTTAGAGGGCAAATCTGGCGATACCATCATTAATGCTGATGTAATTAAGACTGGGGAGCCTACAGACAGTCCCGCAGGATCAATTCTTGTTAATAGAACTCCTCTAATACCTCAACTTGAGCTAAATCGTAAAAGAAGATATAAAGAGTATGAGGAGATGGATGGGTATCCAGAGATTTGCGCTGCGTTTGATATTTATGCAGATGACAGCACTCAAAAAAATAGCCGTAATGATGAGTGGTTAGTAAAATCTAGCAGTCAAGATATAGTTGAAGAAATAAATGATCTATTCACTAAGATTGCATTAGATCGTCTTCTTTGGGACATAACAAGAAACACTGTTAAGTATGGGGACTGCTTCGCTGAAATAGTTATTGATGTGAACAAGCCTGAACAAGGTGTTCGCAAAATTAAGATACTTAATCCTGGGTATATCTTACGAGTTGAAGATGAATACGGTTACCTAAAGGAATTTTTACAAGAGGTTCCAGACAGGATTAGCTTAGAATCAATCGGATCTAATATGTATGGTGGAAATAAACCATCTCAATACATAAAATTAGATAAGAATCAAATTCTTCACTTCAGACTTCACACATCAGATCCAGCGTTCTATCCTTACGGAAAATCTATAGCTGCTTCTTGCCATCGTACATTCAAATCTCTGCGTATGATGGAAGATGCAATGATGATTTATAGATTGTCTCGCGCACCAGAGAGACGCATATTCTACATTGATACAGGAAATCTTCCTACACAGAAAGCCGAGCTTTTTGTTGAAAGAGTAAAAGAAAAACTCAAGAAAGAGAAGTTTTATAACACAGTTGCCAATACAGTAGATGCTCGTTACAACCCAATGAGCGTTGATGAGGATTACTTCGTTGCAACTCGTAATGGAGCAGGAACAAAAATTGATACTCTTAAAGGTGCAGAGAACCTTGGAGAAGTTGACGATGTAAAATACTTTAGAGATAAACTCCTAGCATCATTAAAAATCCCTAAAGATTATATTGTTGAGTTTGATAAATCTCCAGAAAGAAAAGCTAACTTAGCACAATTAGATGTTAAGTTTGCAAGAGTAATCATTCGTGTTCAGAAAAACATTGAAGTTGGATTAGAAAATTTAGCTAAACGCCACCTTCAATTAAAAAAATATCCCCCAAGCTTAATTAAAGAACTTAAAATTAAGTTACCTGATCCTTCTGATATGTTTGCAAAGCGTAAGTTGGATCTTGATGAGCAAAAGACAAGAGTAATTCAAGCTGTAAAGGGATTACAAATGTTATCTCAAAAGAGGTTATACAAAGAATATTTTGATATGACTGATTTAGAGATAGAGCAAGTTATGGGAGAGCTAGAAGAAGAGCAAGCACAGGCTTCAGAAGCTCAAGCGGAGGCCATGCAGACCACTCAACCTATGGCTGGGCCTGGGTATGGTGAGGCAGGGGGTCAAGAAGGGGCTGAAAACGCTCCTCCCACAGCCCCTTCCCCAGGACAACAGCCCCCAGTTCAAGAAAGTTTAAGTAAATTATCTTCTATTTTAGATATTTCGGGAAATGATAAGCTAATTTTGGAAAGAATTATAGCTAAACAATCCAATAAACTTAAAAATTGTCAAAAATAAACGCATATATAATAAATGACATCTATGGAGTCGAATATGTTTACAACTTTATATGAAAATCGGGACAAGAAAATATCCCAGTTAGTTAAATTAGGGGATTGCATTGGCAGATCCCTCCGCGAAAATGTATCTTTATTCGCTATTGATGGCTCAAACCAAATAGTTACTTACATAACCGAAAGCAATAAGGTTATTAGTGGTAACTTCTCTATAGGTGCAGAGACCTCTATAACTAATATTCGAATTCAGGATAGTGAAATCTTTGAAGATGACAGTGTTTATCAAAAGTTCATCAATTCAAAAGTTTCTAGCTTTGTAAAAGACATTTATGAGAATGACTACAAGTCTGCTAACTCAAACTTTGGAGAAATCCTGAGTCTTTGGGAAAATAGACTTAAGTTTGATAATGTTCAAAACAAACTTAATGAAAAGACTGAGAAACTTCGCAAGGTTGAGAAGATTATGGAGTCCGACGAGTTCAAGAGATTCCTTGAACTTGAGCCTCAAATAGTCCAATTCTTAAAGACTAACTTTAAGAAGATCAGCAGAGTTCCAGAGATTAGAAATGCTGTTAATCTATCTAATACTATCTCAGAAGCTTTCAATCTACAGCGTCTTGACTACAAGACTCTAGAGGAACAAAAGACTTTTGTTTTACAGGACGGTCCTACCTCCACGATGTATGACATGATTTGTAGACAAGAACTCGTTAAAAAAGAGTTACTCGAATCAAAGAAAGAATTTGATACGATCTGGGCTTCAAATCAAGCAATTCAAAAATTGGCTAGTTGCATCTTTGAAGAGGATGCTAAAGTTATAGCTGCTCTATCAGAAGCCATTAAGGAAGTTCCTTATGTTGCTTTAGCTTCAAAGAACAATCTATATAAGACTTTCTCAAGCTGCTTGGCCTCGGTTGAAGGTCTCGGAGTTACTGAAAAAGATATTCAAAAGTATGCTTCAAAGATATTTGAAGCCAAAAAGGAAGTTCGTGAATACCTAATAAACTCCTTGAATGAGAAGTTTGGTATTAATGTTTTAAATCTTCAGGATCCTCCAAGCTTTAAGAGTTTAGTAAACACGCAAATTATAATCTTTGAAACTCTTTCACGCCTAGCTCCTAATGGTGGAGCAGTCAAAAAGACTCTATCTGAACTAGCGGAATCTCTCAAGAATAAGTCTGGAGTTGAAGCCATAGATGTAAACGACTTCATTTACAATATGTTCATTAGCTCAGGATACGGTCAGATTCTTGATGAGAATCGTTTAGTAAGCAAGTACGCTACAATAGATTTTAAGAGAATAGCTAAAGATCTACAAGCTATGTCCTCAGTTGTTGCAGGAATGAGAGACAACCTAGGACCTAGTGTTGAGCAAGATGATCAATATGAAACAGATGAAAATCTCGACCAAGGTGAGATGGAATCTGAAGAAGGCGAAGAGGAAGCACCAGAGATGGAGCAGGAGCCAGAAGAAATGGAGGCTCCAGAGCCAGAAGTTCCTCAAGGGCAAGAGATGCCCCCTATGGAAGGAGAACAGGCTCCTGAAGAAGAAATGGGGGAACAAGTGCCAACAGAAGAAAAGAATCCAGAGCAAATAAAAGCCGATATAGCTAAACTAGAAGCTATGATAAAAGATTTAGCGGATGAGCTAAACATGGCTGAAGGCGATACTCCAGAAGAAGAGGAGAACGATTAATATGGCAGGGGTAACTCTTTGTCAAAGAACATTTTCTAAGATGGTATTTATTCCTACAAATACCAGTGGATTAGAATTAACTTGCACAGATTCTTCAGGAAACACTATAAATTGCAACTATATTAATGTTCAATTTAGCCCCTCTGCAACTTCAACAGGACTTGCTACTCTTTTTGTTGAACCTAGTGGAGGGGTATCTTATACTCAAAATGTTAGTTCTTTATCAAATACTAACTTAAGCGGTGCGGCAGGTTCTGGCGCAGGAGGGTTCGCCATGGCTGCAATTTTTGGTGATTCTACTTGTTATGAGTATGTTTGTTTACCAAATGAAAATTTTAATAAAGTAATATTTAGAAATTTGATTATGGGAGGAACTGCGGCTGTAACTTTTGGCACTGTTGTTCCACTAAATCCAGTAAAATTAGGGGATAGGTTCTCTTACACTAAAGGAAGTTAATATGGCATCAACAACAGTTTGTCAAAGAACTTTTTCTAAAAATTTTCTTAGTAGAGAAGTACCCACTGCAACTCCTGAAATAAGATGTTTTGATAGCAGTGGGAATACTATAAATTGTAATTATTTTAGTGTATCTATAAGTACAGCATCAGGAACTACTGCTACAAACCCAAGCCCAGTAGTTTTTGTGTCTCCTCATAGTGGTACTATTAGTATTACAAATGCATTAAGTTCCGTAGCTTTTGCTACCGCTGTTAGTTCTTTAACAGCAGGAAGTTTATCACCTTTAGGAGTTTGCTTATTAGTCACATCGGGTGTTTCTACTTATGAATACTTATGCTTACCAAATGAATCATTTAATTCAATTCGGATATTGCCCTTTACTCAAAATCCTGCCGGAACAAATAGTGCATTTAATGTTACTTTAACTTATGGTGTAGTAACTCCTTTTAATCCCATAAAAGCAAAAGATATATATCAATACGATTTAGGTCGATAATAAAAAAATATGTATGGCAACAGTATCATCACTAGTAACTGTATTTTTAGATCCAGATAGTAATGAACCTTTAGCTCTTTCAGCTTTAGGTGAAGGAGATGTTATTTCAGAAAGAATCGGAGGCACAGGCCGAACCGATATTTCTGGTTTAGTATCTTCTGTTGGAAATGTTAACATTTCCTATAACTCAACGACTAGACAATTCGTTGTAGATGAAGTTTCTGGAGTTTCCGCTGAAGTTACTTTTGAATCTGTCAGAGATGCTTTAGCTAGTGGTAGCGGTGAATTAGCTTTCTCTGGAGATTTTGTAATCTCTGGTGGTGGTAAGTTTAGAGGGGATTTATCAGGTAATTTATCAGGAACAGCTTTAAGTGCAACAAATGCTATTGCTGTTCCTGGGGTTAGTATTAATGGTATTGCATTAGAAGCGAACGCTGGAGCGTTTACAACAGGAGATCCAACTAATGAATCCTCTGTTCGAGCAGCTTTAGCTTCCGCTACAGCAGCGGTAACTTTAAATAATAAAAATTTAAGTGGTGTGGGGGAAATCAGAGCTTCTGTTGTTTCAGCTACAACCTTATCAGGTAACTTATCAGGAGTCGCAACAAGAGCGGAAGCAGTTACAGGAGTTTTAATTAATTCAACTTCTTATAACTTATCCTCTGGAACAAGTATAAATATTTCTACTACGGCTACAGTGGATTTCCCCTCTGTAAGCTCTGCTATATTTTCTGCTACTGGGCCTCTGTTTTTTAATAACCAAGATGTTTCAGGAATAGGTGCTGTAAGAGCAAACAATGTTTCGGCTACTAATCTTTCTGCTTCTAATAGACTAGCAGCCCCAAGTATTTCAGGAACTAATGCTAGTATAACTAGTAATATTACTGTAACAGGCAATGTTTCTTCTTTAGGATCTTTTTCTGGTCCTAGTGCAACTATTACAAGCTTTACTGGAACTGATATAAGAGCTACTAATTCAGTATCAGCAGAAAGCTTTAGTGCGACTAGTGGTAGAATTTCAACCTTAAGTGCGTTAACTAGTTTTTCTGCTCCAGCAATAAACACAGGCAGTTTAAATGCTACCGCTGGAATGAATGTTACTTCTACAGCTAGTTTTATTAATAATATTTCAGTAACAGGGTCTATTTCAACTACAGGAGTAGGGGTATTTACAGGAGGCTTAAATGTAACAGGAACAATGAGTGCTACTGATGTCAGAGGAACCACATCAGTTTCTGCTGCATCTGTTTCTGCTGCTAATACAATTGATGCTCCAATTGTAAGAACTTCAAATTACTTCTCAGGAAACTTATCAGGAAATGCAGTAAGTGCAAATTATGCATCTGCTATAGAGAATGTAATCATTAATGGAACTTCAGTAAATTTAAGGTCGGGACAATCAACAACCATAGCTGCAACAGGCACAGTGTCCTTCAGTGGTGTCAAAGACGCTTTAGAAGCCGCTAGTAGTGGAGTAGGATTTAATAGTCAAGAAATAAGCGGAATTAGTACAGGTAGATTTGGTGATCTTAGAGCATCAGCTAGTGTTTCTTCTGCTTCTGCTTTTTCTCCTTTTGCTTCTTCAACTGACATTAGATTTACTAATACTGCTTCTGGAACAACTATTCTTGCTTCGGATTCAGTTAGAAGTGATATATTTAGAAATCAAAGCAACACAACATTAGTAATTTCCTCAATTAGTAATAATAATATAGATATAAACTCTAATGGAACTGGAATTGTACGAATAATTCCAACTGCCGGAAATGGAGTTGAAATAGGTAGAACAGGAATAACCACAACAACTAAAGGTTTACTAAGAGTAAACGAAGCAGCAACTTTTGATAGTTCTCTTTCTGCTAATAGCGTAAGTGGGCTTACAGGAATATTTAATACTAGCTTAGAAGCTCCAATTGTTAGAAGCACAAACTACTTCTCAGGAAACCTTTCTGGATTAGCAACAAGTGCTGATAATGCTCGATTAATTCCTGGTTGTTTGATTAATGGAAGTGCTGTTTCCGCTAATGCATCAATAACAATCGCTGCTGGTTCTGTTGATTTCACTTCGGTTAGCGGTGCTATATTTACTGGCATTGGTCCTTTAACATTCAATGGAAAAGATTTGAATGGTGTAGAGGATATATCAGCAAGTGGTGACCTAAGAGCTAGTTCTGTTTCTGCTACTAATGTTAGTGGACTCACAGGAAGATTCAATACCAGTCTAAGCACCCCTTCATTTACAGGGACTACGACAAATGCGGGAACTCTTTCAGTAACCTCAACTTCTACTTTTGGAAACAATATTTCTGTAACTGGAAATACTACAACACTAGATTTTAATGGGGCTAATGCTTCGATTACTTTGGGAGGTGCTAATGCACAAATCTCCTTAACAGGAACAAATTCTCATGTTAGTTTGCTTGGTGCAGCATCTTATATTGACACTAGAGATTTAAATAGTGCTGCTATTTATAATACAGGTACAGTTTCTTCACAAGGTCTGACAATTAATGGAACTTCTACATTTAATAATACAGTATCTGTAACTGCAAATGGATTAAATGTAACAGGTAACTCAACATTTAATGATGATGTAAATGTTACAGGAACAGGAAAACGAATAAAGGCTACTTCTGTTTCTGCAACTAATCTTTCTGGAACATATATAACTGCTGATTTTGGACTAACTGCTCTTGCTCCAGTTCAAGTTAACTCAACCATAACAACTAATGATTTAGTTTCAAACACTTCAATAAGAGCACCTTCAGTATCAGCAACTACACAGTTCTCTGCTCCTAATGCTGTTTTAACTGCTGCTACTATTGGAACTGCTAGTATAACTACTGCTAATATTACTAACAGTGTAAATGTAACTGGTGATATTACTGCTGATACAGTAAAAGCTAGAACTCAATTCTCTGGAGTTAGTGCTACTATTAATGGTAGTGCTACAATAACTGGAGGGCTCACTACAACTTCCTTACAATTAAATGGATCAGGAACAATTACTGGAGCTTTAACAGTTAATGGAAATCCTACTTTTGGATCACTAGCTACTTTTAATGGTGGACTAAAGGTAGATTCTGGAAATACGATTGCGGAAGGGAATGCGTTTTTTGGCGGTAATGTTAGTTTAAGTTCCGCTAATAAGTTATTAAATGTCACTGCTACAGGTGGAAAAATAAATGTTCTGGATCTATCTGTTTTACAAGATACTCAAATAGATGGTGATTTATATGTTGACAATGCTGGCAGCGGTTATATTAGTTATGTAAGTGCTGGGTATCTAAAAGTTGGGGATATTATTGTTGTTGGAACTACTGGAGGGGCATTAGCAGAAGGTCTATTAACTTTTGGAAATCAAACTAACTTTACCTCTGACATAAATGTCTCTGGAGACTTATATGTAACTTCGTTAGCTCCAACATCTACTGGAACCCATGTATTAACAGTTTCTTCAGGTGGAAGTGGATTAGTATCAAGTAAGAAGTTGGTAACGGGTGCGGTGCTTCCTGCGGGTGGAGTAGAGCCAGCTTTCTTTGATGGTTCTTTGATTAGATATGAACAAACAGGGGGGTTCTATCAACCAGCACAATATGTTAGAGTAACGGCCTCTGATGCTGGATTAGAACTCTCTCAAGGTGTTGGAATCAGTATTGCAGATGCTGGTTATATAGCTATTGGAGGTGGTGGAACCTTATCAGTTAGTGGAGTTTCCACACTAAGCTCTCTCTTAGTTCCAAGTTCAGTCTCTGCGACTACTTATTTAAATCTTCCTTCTTCTACTCTAGTATGGTACGAAGCTAACAATGCTCAAAGAGTTTTAAAATATGTAAAGAATGGCACGGCTGCTTCAATGCCAAAAGGAACTCCAGTTACAGTAACTGGAACTACAGGTGATGTTGCAAATGTCGCTGTTCTTTCTTCAATTAATACCCATGTTCCCGAAGCAACGGGTTTTTCAAACCATGTCTTTGGTTTAACTGATACAACTATAGCAGCAGGAGCATTTGGTTACATTGTAACAGAGGGAGCAGTTAGTGGAGATGGGGGGGATATTTTAGATACTAGTTTATTCTCAGGTGGAGATATACTGTATGTATCAAGCAATGGTCAATTAAACAATGTCAGACCTCCTGCTCCATATGAAGCTCACCCTGTTGGCTATGTTGTTCGTAGTCAGGCAAATAATGGAATCATTTATGTAAAAGTAGAAACAGTTCCTGAGATTAATGATATAGTAGGAATGAACTTAGCCTCAAGTCTAGTGAGTGGAGACTTGATTAGTTATGATTTAGCTACTAGTACATTCAAGAATGTTCAGTCTATAGATATTTCAGGAACTATAAAAGGTGGAACAGTTTCTGCAACTAATTATGCTAATCTTCCATATGCTTCTGCAATTTGGAATGCTAATAAAATTCAAAGCACTACTGTAAATTCCACTGCTCCATCAAAAAGCCATAACTTACAATATGTTTCTACTGGAGAATGGAAACCAAATTGGAATGAAGTTTCTACTATTACTGCAAGTTCAGTAACTTTAACAACTGATATTGACTATTGGTTTGCAAGTGCAGAAAATGGCCCCATGAATCTAACTCTTCCAGATGCATCTACTTGTCAAGGTAAAGTTATGAGTATCATAAAATCTGATACAAGTGGTCAAGTAGTTACAGTTTCTGGAGGATCAATAAACACTATTCTCAATAGAGTAAAAATGAGAATGCCTAGAGAACAAGTAGAACTTCTTTCTAATGGAAGTAGTTGGGTAGTTTTATCTCACGATAGAGACTACGGTGGAGATACAATGGATTCTGATACTAACGCAGTATTTGATGATTTCATTCAGGGATCTACTGAAACAGGGGAAGCTGGATATGCAGGATGGTCATTTACAAACGGATCTATAACTGCATTAGCTTCTACTACTTTCTCTGGTTCAATGGGAGCTTTTAGAAGAACTTCAGGAACTACAGCCAACCAAGTAGCATCTTTCTATCCTCTTAATGCAGGAACCAACACTACAGTATTAACAGAACATTGTGTTGAATTTAAACTTAGAGGAAGAGCTTCAACTACAGGTACTGATCATACCGTGCAACTTGGCTTAACTTCAGATATGACTACAATAACACCAGCAAACGGATTCTATTTTGAAAGAGCAGCAGCAAGCGGAACTTGGGACGCTGTAACTAGAAGAGCCTCTTCCGAAAGAAGAATAAATACTGGAATTACTTATCAAAATACTAATGCACCAGATACTTTTAGAATTTTTATAAAAGATTTAAATAATGTTCAATTCTATATAAATGATGTGTTAGTTGCTAATGAAACCAATGTTTCAAATACAATACCCCTAGCTGGAATAGCTGTCCTTCCAGGATTCAATGTAACTCCGACAACTACAACAGCCAGGAACTTTGATGTAGATTACATTGCATACACCTTTGATGCAATTCTAGAGAGATATTAATATGCCAATAAATTCAGTAACTCAAGATATGGTCAAAATGACTTTGGTGGTGATAGCTTGCGTGGGATCTGTTGCTGGATATATTGAATATCGTGCAACTGATCACTGTGACTCAGTAAAAATAGAAGTAGAACAAAAACTTATTTCTCTTAAAAATGAAATAAACGCTGATTTAAGAGGAAAATATGATGCTCAAGCCGGAATTAAAATGGAGCAAATACTTGAGAATCAAAAAGAGTTGCTGAAAGTTGCATTAGAGAATCAAAAAGAACTTCAAGAAACTACACGGGAAGTTCTTAAGATTTCTCAAAGACTTGAGATGGAAATAGATAAAATAAAATCTAAGTAATCAATCAATCATATGATTTTGTTTGGCCGCTCTAAGCAATCTCCAAAAATAAGATTCTTTGAGTCCATTCAATTGAGTGATTACATTTGTTAGTCTATGAACAACATCCTCTGATAGCTGATTGCTAGATAATATTGATTCTAACTCTTTTTCTGCAAACTTAAATGTTTGTTTTTCAGCATCGGTAAAAGAAGTTAGTTGTTTCTTGATATCTCCATCGGTAATCATATTACTGTAACCTCGTGCCCTTCGTCTTCGTAGTATTTTTTGCGTTTCTTGGAGTGCTTTACTAAATATTTTTCTTTGTCCATGAAATCGTAAATAAAAACTTTTTCTTTGGACTCATGCTTTCTTAAAGCACGACCTAAAGCTTGCAAGGTAGCAATTTCACTCATAAGACCTCTAGCATTAATAAAGTGAGTGATCTCTTTAATATTTACTCCCGTTTGTAGAATGTTTGTTCCAATAAGAACTGAAACTTTACTGGATTCCCTAAACTTGTTTATAGTTTTGTATCGGGTAGCAATATCGTCAGCACCTTCAAGGAACTGTGAGTTGGGAATCTTTCTTTCCAAAAGTCTGCCATGTTCCAGAGACTTGGTTAATATTAATATTTTAGCTTTTGGATGAGAAGTATGAATCGTATTTACGATGTTTACGATTATTTCATTTCGCCCATCGTTGTTTACGATATATGCATCGTAAACTTCTCTATAGGTCATTTGATCGTCTAATCCGCTGGCATCATACTTTCTATTTATTAGCTGGATAATTGGCTTGGTTAAGTGTCCTTCTTCTACCAAAGTATTGGTGTCCACAACCTCTAGGATTGGCCCTAAAGCCCCCTCTAAGGAGTATAGGCGCATATCATCACTAGGTGGGGTTGCGGTAAGGCCAAAACGGTAGGAAGCCTTAGGGAACGATTCTATTGCGGCTAGAGCCATCTTACCTTTGGAGAATTCATGGCACTCATCAACAAAGACAACCTCTGCTTCTAAAAGGTGCGTATCTATGATTCTCTCAATGCTTTGAACAGTGCAAAGCATTATTTTCCCTTCAATATACCCCTCACCAAAACAAAGACCAACATCAGAGAATCCGATCTCCTTCTTTAGGAAATCATATGTTTGGGTTAGAAGTTGTTTAGAGTTGAATAGGATTACCATGCGTCTGGGTGCTAACGCCTGAATCAACCCAGCTAGAATTAAAGTTTTTCCTGAACCAGTAGGAGACTTTATGACACCACGCTTGGCTTGCAGAGCTTTCTTTATTAGATCTTCCTGATAGTCATAAAATTTATAATTTGGAACGATGTAATCATTAACTTTTTTTTGATCGTTCTCTAGATAGACTACTTCAGGGGCACATTCAATCTTTTTCAGGTCGGATAACAATCTTTGAAGTAGTCCACTATGAAAGCTCCCATTTTTAGTTATGAAGTGTTTATTTCCATCCCAGTGGTGTGAGCGGTAGGCTGTTGAATACTCGGCTCCTGGGATTTTAAATGTATATAGTTTGTAAAGAGCTTCTAGTAACTGTGGGTTATCAGTTTCTATCTTTGAAGTTGTATTTTTGACTATAATTTTCATTCATACTATAATAGTATAGTTCAGAAAAGGAGTTTTATGAACGATTTAATACCTAATAATAAACAAGAGATGATTGATAAGTTGTTGGAAAATCTTCCAGCAAATGTTGAAATAGAGGTTGAGCTTCCTACAAAAAATAAGGTTTCTTGCAAACAAGACCCCACAAAACCTGTCACCGTTCGTCCGATGAACTTTGAAGATGAGAAGGCGATAGCGTCTCAAAAGGGAAAGATGGATCCTATAAACATGATCCTTTCTAGGTGTGCAACAAATATTAATGTTGCAGAGCTTATAACTCCAGACAAGTTATTTTTACTAATTAAACTTAGAGAAGTTTCTTATGGGGAAAATTATGAGTGTGAGCTTCCTTGCCAACATTGTGATGCCTTAACTAAAACAACTATTAAGTTAGGAGAACTGCCAATAACCTATGCTGGGGATGATTTCTGTGATCCATCAGAAGTATTTTTAACTGGTATTAAAAAGAAGATTAAAGTTCGTTTAATTAAAACCAAGGATGAGGCTTATTTTAAAGATCCATCAATGATTATGAATCATATTTGGAGATTCGTAGAGGAGATTGATGGAGTTAAAGATAAAACGATTATCTCGGCTGTTATTGAAAAAATGCCATCCAAAGACATTAAAAAGATAGTTAATGCTATGAGATCAGATCTTGGCATTAATACAAAGATAGCTTTTGATTGTGCATCCTGTCAAAAGGAGAGTGTAGTAGAACTACCAATTGGTGCGGATTTTTTCGAAGAGAGCTAGAAGAGGGATTAAATTTAGATTCCCTGTATTTAGAAGCCTATATACTTGTGCATAGAGTTGGGTTTACATACGCAGATGTAAAATCAATGCCTAGATTAGAGAGAACAGTATATATTAAACTTCTAAAAGAAGAAGTGGAAAGAGAAAACGATGCAGTTGAACGGAGTAAGTCTCGTAGATAGAAACAGTCGCCCAGGAGTGCTACAAAAAGTAGCACTCCGAACATTCTTCGTTAATAATGGTGAATATTTTGACCCTTACGACATCAGTGGGGTTACTATCTTTGACAGACTTGCGAACATTTCTCCTAGCACCGTTATTGATACCAGCACAGGATTAATTACTTCTGGTCTTCCTTCTAGCTTAATACTGATGCACTTTGGTGCTTCTGCTAATGACTCTGGTGCTGCTTTAGCACCTAGCTCCTATGACCCAACAGGTAATGTTGCTTCCACTAGTGGGATCTATAGAGTGGCAAAAGGTGAGTATGTTTGTGTTTTAGATGGAACAATAGCCCTATCAGGATATTACAACTTAAATGGCTCTGGTTTTGCTGTCGCTAATGGAGCTTCTGCGGCTTCCGATTACTTCGATATTTGGACTGTTAAGATGGTGTCGAACTCAGATTACCAAGCAATGGCAAATGAGTTCAGCCTGTATCGGGACACAATCTTTACTTACACAGAGCCCTTATTACTAACAGCGTCTAATCGTTTAATAAATAAGCATATAAGATTAGACTCCATCGTGGATCTACAAGTTACTACAGATGTTAATATTGGTAATAGAACCATAGATGAGTCTTTGAGAAATGTTTTCAAGGATGCAGCAATAACTTCGGCAATGTTTAAAATTGAAAAAATCAATGAAGACACAATGACCTTGCCTTCTAGAGTCGAAGTTTCTAGTTTTGCTACTACATCCGGGCTAGTAGATGTTACAGATGGTAACACATTAGTTCTTCTATTTGATACCACAAAACTAGCAACCCACCCAAGTGTTGCTAACTTTGGTGGGCTTACTGGAACTTACTGCCTAACCTGTAAGTATAACTTACTGAATCAGACTATAGTAACTCAACCGATGTACTTTATCATTTCCTGAATCTTGTGGAAATAATCAAATTTGGTTGAGTTCTTTTCAACCCAATCATGTAAATCAACAAATTTACAGTGAGCGGAGTTCCAGTCCTTGTGACCTTTTGGAACTGGGCAAATCCACAAGTCTGGCATTCTAAGGTTCTTTCTGATAGTGTCGAACCTTTCCTGCCCGTGTAGTCCTGCTGCATCGTTATCATATGCCAGGATAACTCTGCCTTTGAAGTCCCTAAGCGTTTCTAGTTGATTATAGCTGACGCTGCATCCTTGTGTTGATGTTGCATTCACTCCCTGTATTTGGAGGGAGATAGCGTCAATAGGGCCTTCACAGATCACTACATATTCAGCATCCTCATCAAAAGGATACAGTACATCAGAAACCTTAAGATTATTGTAGTATGTCGGGTTTAGATACTTAGGCTTCTGATCGGTCAGGGTCCGCGCTTGAAAGTAGTACATAAAGCCATCTTTTTCAAAAGGTATTATTACTCTACCCGCAAAACGAGGGTTACTAGAAATAAAGTATTTTTTAGAGTTAATATCAGTTAAGATAGCTCTTGATACTAAGTAATTCCAAGCTCTCTTCTCCAGTTCAGTCTTTGGTTCGTTGTCGATGCTTATCATAGTAAGCTCGCCCAGATTTTCGTTATTTATTTCCTTATTCGCGCTAAGGGTATAATCTTCTTCAAGTTTGATCGCGTCAAACGATTTAATAAGAAGTTTTACCTGAGCTTTCTGGTAGGTTAAGTTCTCTACATAAGCATAGAGAGTAATGAAATTTCCTTTCTCACCAGACTTAAAATCCTGCCATAATCCTGTATCTAGGTTTATGCTCATATGCCGTTTCCAGTCATTTTCAAGGAATACGGATTCCATGATAAACTCTCTACCACTGGCAGAAATCTTTCCCTTATCAGAGAATTTTGTGGTAATATAGTCTTTAATGAATTCAGGAGTAACCATGCACATAGATAAGATATCAGAGTCGAAGTATAAGACTTTTAAGCAATGTAAGTTGAAATATCGTTATAAGTATGTAGATTATATACCAGAGCCTGAGGATGCCAACACAGACGCGCTGCATTTTGGGTCATACATCCACAAGATCTTTGAAGAGGGTTATAAGCTATCTGAAGAAGCACAGTTAGTAAAACTTTCTGAAGAGATTAAAGGCCAATATAAACTTTCTTCTGATTATACAGGCAAAGAACTTGTTTGTATTAAAAATTTCTTAACCTTCAACAAGAAGCTGGAAGAAACCATAGCTACCGAGATGTCCTTCGAGGTTAATTTTGGAAAGGACATGAAACTAAATGGAATCATAGATAGAGTTATCAAAGGGAAGAATAACACTTATCTTATCATTGACTACAAGACTTCTAAGAAAGAAAAAACAAAAGTAGATCTTTATCAGGATACGCAAATGAAGGGCTATACCTACGCCATTCATAAGCTATACGAAGTTCCTATAAAGAACATAACTGTGGCCCACTACTACCCAATAACTGGAAACTTAGTACCCATACAATACACTCAGAGCCAAATAAATGCTTATCTGAGATCTATAGAGGAAGAGGTGTGGAGAATCCGCAAATCAAAAAAAACCGATCTAACAGCCACAAGAAACGAATTTTGTAACTGGTGTCCCTACAAGAGTCTATGTCCTGAATTTAACGAACCAAGAGTCATAGAGGAGAGCCTGAAGAAGATAAAGAGTTCTTCAAAGGCTTCAAACGACCAGTAATAAAAGGTCTGTAAAGATCAATATCTACGGAATCAAAGAAGTTTAAAACTTGTTCTGGGGCATACTTACATTTCTTTGTCAAGTAAGTATACAAAATGTTTATTTTAAGAGGCTTTTGTTTATTTAATGAATCAAGAAGCTTTAGCTGGAAGTGCTTTATAAATCTCTCAGAGTATTTATGTTTCCACCTCTCAACAAACTCAGAACTTAATGTATCATTTATTAAATCTATAAAATCTACTATATCTATATTTATATTGTTGTTTGACATTCTTATTTACTATATTAATCATTATATAATATAAATATATTAGAGGTTACTTAAATGGCTTTTTCTCAACAAATCCTAAAAAATATAAAAAATAAGTTATACGGGGATAAAATTATCTCTTACCCAGTATCTAAAAGCTCTGCTGGTATTAAAGTTGGCGATATTTTAGTCTTCAAGTATAAACTTTTAAATAGAGTTAAAGAAAGAACCGTGCTTGTTGTAAGACCTGTTGAGAAGGATGCCAAAACAGGAAACTCTCTTCTTACTTGTGTAAAAGTTACTCTGCCTAATCAAATAACCTTAGATTATATTAAGAATCTATATACGGATAGAAGATCCTTAGGAGAGGATCAATATAGAACTTACATAATGTCTAAAATTATAGGTAACCCTCAAAAGATAGATTATTTAAAGACAAAACAAAAGAGGTGATAAGTGGATCCTGATCAATTACAAGAGATTGCTAATAACTTTAGAGCTTCTTTAAGTCGTTTAGAATCTGTTATTTCAGCGTTTACTGCTAAGGTAAATACTGTTGTTGATGATTTTAATGATTTAAACAATAAAGCTTTAAGTATTAATAGATCCTATACAGATGTGGCTGGTAGAGGGTTAGCTGCTACGGAAGGATTAAATTTAACTTTAAATAGTAAATTTTCAATTGGGTTAGAATTAAATAGACAAGCATTGTTTGGGAATAATAGGGAATTGATAAAACTAGCTGCCGCCCAGGAGGCATTAGGAAAATCAAGTGCTCCAACTATAGCTGCATTTAGAGAACTTCAAGTTGCTTTGAGATTATCTGAGAGTCAGACTAATGCCCTTGCAAAAGCTACTTTGGATTCTGCGTTAAGATATGGAATTTCTACAGAAGTTTTAGTTAATCAATTACAAAAACTTCAGCCTGTAATGGAAACTCTTTCCTTAGCTGGGCAAGACACTTCTCAGTTTGCATCTTTTGTAAGTCAACTAACAGCTAAATTAGGAGGGGAACGCAATGCAGATAATGTTGCTAGAGCGTTAACAATCCTAACCGATGTCTCTAGTAAAAATCAAAATATGCTTGCTAGATTCGGAGTTCAAGACCTATCTAGAAGATTGATCTCTGGTCAAGGATCTCCAGAAGAACAATCTGCACTAGCAATCGAAGCAATTAGAAGATTTTCAATGGGAGTGCAATCTATGCAAGGTTCTCAAATAGAGAACATTAGATTGTTACAAGAAATGACAGGGGGGAGTGCTGGGTTATTCTTATCCTTAAATACAGAACTTGAAAGAACAGCAAATAATATAAAGGAAAACGATCCAACAAAAGCATTTGATCAAGTAATTAATAATTTTAAAAATTTAATGGACTCTTTGTTTGCTCCAATAAAACAGTCGGTGATGGATGCTGTTAAAGTTTTGATTGATGGGGCGATTCCTGTAATTAAATTTATAAGTGAAGTAATTAAGTCTATTACTTCACTTAGCCGTTTTACAGATCTTCTTATTATTGGATTTATAAGCATAACTACTCTAGTAGTTGCTTTCCTAATTCCAACATTAACAGCATTAGTACAGGCATTTATTGCTTTATTATCTCCACTACTTCCACTTATTGGAGTAGTAGTTGCATTGGGATTAGCTTTATATGCTGTAATGAATATTTTTGATTTTGGATTTTCTGACATCTTTTCTGAACTTAAAAAAGTTTTTAATAACTTTGGAGACTATATGATGCTAATAGTTTACAGATTAGCTCAAGGATTTTATAGCGTTCTTTCTTCTATTACTTTTGGAGATTGGTCAACTGGTTTTGAAAATGATTCATTAGAATATCAGAAAAAAGCAGACGCATTAAGACAAAAAATAGATCAATCTGCTTTAACAACATCCGAACAAATTGAAAAAAACACAAGAAAAGAAATTAAAATTCCTGAGTTTATAAAGACTACTAATAAAGAATTAGAGGATGCTTTTAGAGTGATGTTAGGATTGCAATCAACAAATCCAGTTGCATCACAAATGGTCGTGCTTAATGACAGAATAGAAAAATTAGTAGATAATTCAAATGTGCAAACAGAAAACTCTACTCAAACTGTACAAGCTCAAACTCAGACCGTACAAAAGTTAGAATTAGTGAACCAGAATGTAAAACAAACAAAGCCACTTCTAAGACCTCCAAGTTCATCTAGGACTTATTGATAAGGAAAATATATGCCAAGTTATAATACAAATAGACAACTTCCCGAAAGATCTAGAGTAGTATTTTATTATCCTAGTCCTAAAGAAGGAGAGAGTTTTGTTCAAGTAGTTTTACCATTCTATGAGAATATTGATATTAGAGAAAGTAAATCCGCTAGATATACAGAGTTTAAGTTACTTTCTAGATCTAGTAATTTATATGGTTACACAGGTGCGGATTCAAGACAGTTCGAATTAACATTTACTATAAATTTACCCCACATTATTTACGAACATCCAGAAGCACTAAACGATCAATCTCAGCCTGTTACACGGGATTGGGCAAAAACCATTAGTAATGCTACCCAAGACCCTTTTGCTAAACAATCTAGTAAACTAGCTAATAAGTTTTTACAAAAAGCTAAAACAGAGTATCCAAATGTGCTTTCATTTCATACTTTTAATGGAATTCCTTCAGTTTTTAAAGGATTATCAATTGTTGGCCCATCCCCTGAATTAGAAACACAGAAAAATTTAATAAATGTGAAAGCAGCCGAGCTTGGATTATACTGGACTAATATTGTTAGAACTTCTGTTGTTACTAATTCTAAAAACCCAGTTTTAGGTCCCCCAATAATTAGATTTACTCATGGGCTTCTTTATCAAGATGTTCCATGTATTTGTAAGAAATATTCAATAACTTATGATGATAAATCTGGGTTTGAGATGCAGACCTTATTCCCAAGAATAATGAAGTTTTCTTTAAGCTTAGAAGAGGTTAGGGCTGGGGATTTCGGTAAATTCCAAAGAGGCCAAGTAGTATCTAGAGATAATTTATCTGGATACGAAGCAATGTTCACAGAAGAGCCAAGTATGGATCCAGGAGAGTTATTATGATTTCTACTACTAAAAATAGAGGACCTTATTCTCTAGATAGAGTTGTTTATACTCATAAAGGAAGAAAGATTACAAGCATAGTGAATTCTCCTGCATATGAGGATATCATTGCAAAAATAGATACTGTTTTTGATTATGAAGTTGGATACATTCCTGCTGGATTGAAAAATAGACCTGATTTAATAGCAAACGAATACTACGGGGATCCTAGAAATTGGTGGTTGATCATGTTTGTAAATAACATTTCTGATCCTTTTGAATCCCTTGGTGCAAATCAAAGAATTTTATTACCAAAGAACAAATGACTACTATTCCAACCCCTTATGTTTTCATAGCTTTTAATAAAAAAGCAACAGATAACTTATTTACACTGAAGCTTCCTCTTCAAACAGAGGATATCATTAGTAAATTTTCTGGAGAAACCGGGGATTATTTATTATTTTCTAATTATGCTAATCCAAATATAATTTCATTGGAACATACTCAACAGGGTTCTGAGTGTGTTATAAAAATAGAACTAATAGATCCAAAAAACGAATTTGAATCAAAATTCGTAGGAAGCAACTTTTATCCCGAAGCGATGGCTGATGCATTTTTTCCATCAACACAACAAAAGCTTTCGAATGATGAAAAGAAACAATTACAACAAAAAGGTATAAGCGAAGAAGAATATAAAACACTTCTCTTCCGTCAAGCTTACGCTAATCAAAATATACTCAGAAAGTTTTATGTAGCATATGGAGCAGGAACAAACATAGAAAGCTGGGCAGGACCTTTTGAATGTACTGTTAATAAAATTGATATCTCCTTAGAAGAGTTTAAAAAAATTACTCTACACCTAACTCCAACAAATAACTTTATATCTTTAGCAGATAAGGCTGGCTCCTTTGCAGATGCAGGGGGTGGGGCATATGTATTTAATTACTATGGAATGAGAAGATCTATTAATGGAAGTTCTTCAAAATTTACTTTTGATAAATATGTAAAAGGAGAAACTTCAAGATTTTATGGTAAAGACACTAAACAAGAGGAAACTATAACTAATGTTTTAGAGTCTTTACAAAGTAATATTTACTTTGAAGTTTTACAAGAAGAAGAACAGAGAGTAAAAGCTGTATCTAAAGCATTAAAATATTTTGATTTGCATTTAATTGTAACTGATGCAATTCGTGATTTTATACGAAAAGCTACTGGAAATCCTAATGTAATAGTTCTACTACCAAATTTAAATTATCTATTACTTTCAAGTAATATAGCACATGATTTGACTATTAGTGAACAAAAAAATAAAGATAATGTATTTAACTGGAAATTGCAATATCCTCGATTAAACAATTCAAATTTACTTATAGCTGCTTCTTATCGAAATAGGTTAGCTGATATTTTAGGGTATTTAGGTATATCTTTAAATTCTTATGAATCTAACTATACTCCAGAAGTCCAAAGTCCACAGCAAGGAACAACTGGGCAATCTTCAATACTAGCTGGGGTAAGTGAAGTTGAAAGATCTAAGTCTCCTGATGAAAATGTGGTCAAACATTTTACTTCTCACAATTATTATGCATCTATAAGTGATAGCACGAAAGAAAATCAAGCGTATGATCCTTATGCTAGATTAATGGATGTTATAGATAGAATTAATAGATTTGGAGGAATGTATAAAATTCCAGTTAGTTGTTATTATGAAACTAATAGAAAAATAATTAAGGTTTGGGAAGAGTACCACAATAAAAAAGATTCACTCTTTACTTCAGATGTTATTGTGGATCCTACTGAACCTTGGATAGTCTTTGGAGATTCATATTTAATAAGTAAATTTTTATATGGAGGAGAATATATTTCTAAAGACTTTGAGGGCTTAGAGAAAGTTAATATTGGTTTAAAAGCAAAACAAATAGCAGCAACTCCAGAACAGATTAAACAACGGGAAGAATCAATTAAACAATTAAAAGAACAAAGAGTTACTGTTGATGCTTCTGGAATAAAAGAAATTGATGACAAGATACAAACTATATCTAAAGAACCCCTATTTAACAAAGATGAAGTTGTATTTGGACCCGCTAAAGGAGATTTACTTCACCCATCAGACGAGACTGTTTTAACGAAAGATTATAATTTTAAAGTATATTCCCTAAGATTTCCAGAGGATAAGAATATGCCTTTTGGAAGCATTAGCGAAGTTCCAGACGAGTTCCTTTATTCTTTTAAATCAACTAATAAAGAAAAGCTTTTAAAAGGTAAGCCCGTTTTCAGATTTAATACAAAAAATTCAAATGTTCTAAAACTAAAAATAGATTTAAGCCCCGTGTATCTTTCAGAATTGATGACGGGATTTAATGTTGAATTACAAAAAAGAGCAGTTCGTCACTTAGCAGGACCTTACGATGAAAAAACTAAGATGACTAGATTTTTAAATAGCTATACTTTACAAAATTATATTGCTAATAAACTAAGCACTTCCTTAGCTGGGAAGAATACAAAAGAAGAACTAACTAAAGAGCTTTTAGAAAATTTTAAAACTAATGGAGTTCCTCCTGATATTTTAGAGACTTATAAAAACAATCAAAATTTAGATATTATAGCAAGGGGGTGTGTGGAACAAGCACAGTTAATGTTAAACAATAAAAACAGACCAACTTATAATATTGATATTGCAAGCGTTAACAATGTTGCAAATATAATGTTTGATTTAACAAATCAAGTTTATACTAAACTTCTGGAAATTACTATAGAGACAGTTCCTATGTATCATTTATCCTCAAATGCTACATTACTTTCTGATTGTTTAGTATTTGCCCAAGCACCTCAATTTGTAGGAACGGAAAAAAAGTTTGATAATTCTCAATTTAATGATCGAGATGATTTAACTAGATTGGCTTCCGGCTTATATCGAATTTGCGGTTTTAAACACAAGATGTCAATGAGTGAGATGTCTTCTGAATTTAAACTTATAAGACCATCAATAAATAATGTTCAAGACCCTCAAGCTATTATAAATAAGAAACCAAAGGAAGGGGCTTAATGAAAGTATCAATAGCAGAGGTTGTTAATGTTGATCAAATCTCTACAACATTTAAGTTTTTGGCTAGAGTCCAAATACTAGGAAATCAAAATAGAGAGATAAGTTACACTTCTCCTTATTTTGGAAATGGTGGTTCTGGATTTGTAGCTTTACCAACAGTTGGGCAAACTATCCTAGTAGTGCAACCTGAAGACCGGGAAACTTTTTATTACATAGGATCAGTATTAGAAGATTTAACAGATGAGACAGACAATCCTATAGTATTATCAGAGGAGTTAAAATCCCCCTCTGATAAAGTAGATGATCAAGTATATAAAGCCAGAGGAGTTCCCCAGAGGCTAGTTTTTAAAGATCCATTAGGAAACAAGGTTGTTTTATCTAATGAATATAATCCAGAATATTATAATACAAAATTACAATTAAAGTCGGTTGCTGGAAAAGAATTAAGTTTAATAGATAGTCCTTTAGTAAATAGTGTTATTTTAAAGAATGAACATGGAGATGGTATAACCATAACATCCTCAGATACAGTTGTTGATGGCCCAAGATTATTAAAAACTTACGCTAATAAAGGGCAGGAGCACAGGTCCTCAAACGGGCGATACTTAGTTCACTTATTGGACGGGTTAGAACTTACCATTGCAAATACTTCCACTGGTATAAACAAGGAACCTGCAAACGACCTTTATGGTAATGTTAATATAGAATCTAGAAATAAGGATGTAAATATTTATTCTAGATCCCAAAGCACAGGTAAAATTCATATTGAATGCACTGAGCAAAACGCCTCCCAAGTTATACAAATAAGAACTAGAGCCAATACTTCAGTTGTACGGGTAGATTCGGAAGGTAAAATAGAGATTAGATCTGGAAATAACCTAGATATAGTAGTTGGAGGAGACCTTAATTTAAAAATTGGAGGAAAGTTAAGTATTGATGCTGGAGGTGGCATAGATATGCAATCTGGTGGAGAAATCAATCTTGACGGAGCTTCTATAGATTTAAACTCTGGATTAGCTTCCCCTAACGCACCTTCGATAGCAAGCATAGATAGTGCATATCCAATACAGGTAGAAACATAATGGCAGCATTCGATCTAGAAACATTTTTAAGAGTTCAGGGTTCTCAAGGGCAGAACCCATTTCAGGCATTAGGAACAGCCTTTGGAGTTCCTAACTGTCTTTTAGAACTAACTGCGGATGCTTTGTCAGTTCTTCCAAGCGACATTTTATTAAACCTTTCTGATTTGGCAGAAGATGGTAGGGATGCTGCAAACTCAGTAACTAAAGGTATTGTTAAAGCGTTAATGTTTGATACTGGAATTATTGAGTTTGACACTGAAACAGGAAGATTAAAGTTTGTTTCGGACTCCGCTAAAGGTAAGCTAGACAATGACACAGTTCAGGTTTTAAAAAATCTAAAAGGTATAGTTTCTGGCTTTACTCAAGTAGCTTCAGCGGGAGCCCAACTTTATTCAAACTATCAGAGTATATCTCAACAAGTTAATGAAATACTAAACTGCTTACAAACATTTGAAAGACTACAAAGTTTTCAAAGTGGAAATTCAGCAGATCAAAAGAACGCACTTTCTTCTGGGGAACTCTCTAGTATGTTGGAGAAGAAGTACGCACTATCCAGGCAAAGATTAGCTGCTGCCTCAGAATTTATTACTAAGTGCGATAAGTTCATTGACAATATCAATACAATTATTCAGGATAGACAGCAAGACCCGACAAAAGAACCCCGCATATCTGATTCTGTTGAGTTTGACGCTATTCTTGCAGAAACAAATTATAAGAGATTCGCTATTGATGATACAGGAGAGGAGCCTGAAGGAGATCAAGAGGGTCTTCTCAGATTGTCTTTTGGGCCCCCTATTAGCACTAGAGGATATTTCTTACTGACAAAAGATGGCCTTTACTATGACTCACAAACAGGTGGATTAAACCCTATCTTTGTAAATATAAATTCCACTGTAGTTCCAGAGGGGGAGAAGTGGAAATATGAGCACAACTCCAACTTGGGTGGCAAGGGTCAGGCAATAACTCTAGATCAGTTTAATCAATACAAAAATACTTTATTTGATCCAGATCTCATAGACGATAGCCCTTTCTTGATGGAGCATTATAATGCAGACCATTTCTTGAGAAATATAACAGAGCAAAGAGATAAGCATATTTGGGACTTATCTTCTCTACTCACAGATCAGCTTGCAATAACTTCTAATCAAGAAACATCTATCACAAAGAATATGAGATTAGCTTTAGCTTCTGAAATTGCTAATCATAACTCAAAGATAAGAAGACGCAAAAAGCAGATTGAAATTGCTGTAAAGGCCCCAAATATTTTTGACAAGACAAGAGGGGAAGAGGAGATATTCAAGAAAGGCGAAGTTCCTATTAATGATTTCTCTTACTTAAATGATTACAACTTCGGTATTGAGTTTGAGAAGCAGAGAGCACTAACATTTAGACAAGGTGAAGTGTCTGGAATAGTTCTTCCCATAGAAACTAAATATGCGTCTCCACCAATCAGAGAGACAGATGCTCTAACGATCAATGAGCTAATAGTTCCAGAAATTGGAGTTGGAGATATTCTATATTCAGAACCAGACACATCTTCAACAATTCTATCTCTTACTGATACGGTTGTAACAGAGAATTTATTTGGAATTTACAATTTCCTTCAAACAAAAGTAGTTCAACCTTCCTCTACTGATTTTGATATAACGAATACAATAACTAATAATTCATATAACAATGTTCAGTTAGTTGCTTCAAACCCAAGCTCAGTGTTTGTTTCTGGCTTATCCATACCTTACTTAGAAGGAATTGTTAAAAATAAGGTATCCTCCCCAACCCTAGCATCAGCCTTAGGATCATTCATAAGACTTCCAGATACTGTAGAGTATCAAGAACTTATGTATAATCCATCTGGGTTTACAATTGAGTGTTGGGTTCATGTTCCAAACCTAACTAATGCTTCTACTGGATGGTTAAGTTCTACTGCATCATCTTTAACCAAAGCAATTATTGCTAACGAAAATGTTGGATCTAGAGGTAGTGCTATATCAATAAATGCAACAGGAACTACTACTGATTTAGATTATTTATTACCTGATAATGGGGATACTTTCGTGAGAGGAGTTATTGCAGGGTTTACAAGAGACAGAAGAATTACAAAAGAATCAACAGGTTATAGTAATTCTAATGCTGCCAATGATCCTACAAGTTCTCTATCCTTCTTTATTGCGCCCACACAAGCTAGAGATTTAAGCTCTTGTTCTTGGATTAATAAAGTTGACTGCGGTTCTATGCAAGGCTACTACAAAATGAAAGTTGATTGTAGTACAACGGTAAATGGTAAAAGCTTTGGAGCGGCATCATCAACTTTTGTTTTAGTTGATATTGTTGGTGATCCTCAAACTAATCAAATGCGAATGTACTGTGACGGCCAATTAATGGCTACCTCCTCCTTAAGTGAGGTTTTTGGCGTAAGAGAGTATGCTACACCAGATCTTCCTAGCTTCAAAAAGGACAACAGCTTCGAGTATGGATCAAGCTCCGTAGACGGCCCCAGAAGCCTCAAGAACGGTCCAAAGCTCAATCCCTTCTACACCCCATGGATCGTCGGAGGAGGCTACACAGACGGAATGTACCGCTATGGCAACTTCATGGGAGGAGACCGAGGGGGAATTACTAGTGGTCTTCGTGGTCATATAGGAAGTTTAAAGTTTTATAGTAAACCTCTAAATAGTAGCGAGGTTTTAACAAATTATAAAGCTCAACAAGTCTACTTCAAGAATATTCTAACCTAATGGCGTACAATCAAATAACTAATGTTTATGGCCCTGTAAACCAAAGCAAGTTTGGTGATGTTGCTAGAAAGAAGCCTAAGTTTTTCGGGTTAAATTATCCTATTGGTAAGTACAAAACTTCTAGAGGATATTTTGGAAAAACTACTGGGGTAGAAACTATTGAAAATGGTGTTCGCCAATTACTTTTAACCGAAAGAGGTGAAAGAGTAATGCTTCCTGGATTCGGGTGCAATTTAAGAAAGTTTTTATTTCAACCTTTAGATGATATAACTTTTGAACAGATAAAAGAAGAAATTGCAACTTCTATAAGGAAGTACACTAGAGATGTAAAAATTGTAAAGCTTGGAGTATTTGATTTAGATAAAATTTCGGAGACTGGATCCCAAGCTTTAAAAGTTGTCGTACTCCTTCAATTAAGAGACGATACTCAGAATCAATTTGAAGTTGAGGTTATACTACAATGAATTTTAATAACACTGCTCAATCGGACTTTATGAAACTTGTCACGATCCCTGATGAGAGCAAACTAGATTTAATAAATTATGCAGGAACAGATTTCATAACTCTTAGAGACTCGTTGATTGAGTATATCAAAGCAGTCTACCCACTAGATTATGATTACTTTGTCGAATCAGATCTAGGAATGATGCTTATTGAATTAGTAGCATACATGGGAGCAGTAATGTCTCTAAAAGCTGATATGCTGGCTAATGAGAATTTCTTGTTAACTGCTAGAAATAGAAATTCAATAAAAAAATTATTAGAGTTAATTGGCGTTAGACTAAAGGGGCCTTTATCTGCTGCCGCTGACGCTAATTATACCATTCAAGGGTACACTGGAGGTCAGGTGATCATTCCAGTTGCAAACAGAACAATCACAGTAACTTCTCCAGAAGATGGAGGAGTTTTAGCATTTACTTTATACAAAGTAAACAATGGTATTGTCGAATCTGCAAATATAAATGGAGCAATTACTTTAGCAGCACAGGCTCCAAACAATAATACTTTTACAAGCCTTGCTTTACAAGAAGGAGCTTTAGTTACTGATAGTGGGGAGTTTGCAGCCACAGAATCAATTAAATCAATTCCTCTAACTCAATCTCCAGTTATTGAAGGTTCAATACAAGTTTTTATCAATAATGCAACTACTACAACATCAGGAGCATACGAAGAAGTAGAAAATATTTTCTTTGCCTCTAGTAACTCACAAAAAGTTTTTCAAATTGTTTATGACGAGGATTACAAAGCTACCATAGTTTTTGGAAATGGAATTGCTGGAGTTAACCCCCCTGATACTGCAAGTTATTTTGTAACTTATAGAGTTGGAGGTGGTAGTAGAGGTAATATAAATTCTAACTTTATAAATTCTAATATTACTTGCACTGATGCAGGAGCACAGAGGACGGGTGTTGTAACAAATATAACAAAGGCAACAGGGGGAGCAGATGCAGAGACAGTGACTCATGCTAAAAAATATGCTCCTTTAACATTCTCTCGTCAGGATCGCGTTGTAACTTTAGATGACTACACTAACTTTGCAAATACTTTCATAAGCGATTATGGAACTGTTGGCAAGGCGGTAGCTGCAACAAGAAAGGCTTACTGCTCTGGTAATATTATTGATATTTATGTGGTTGAAAAAGCTTCGGATCTCCAAGTTCAAAAAGCGTCTCCTACTTTCAAAAAAGAACTGATAGATGCTTTACAAACTAAGAAAATGGTTACTGATGAAATAGTAGCCGTAGATGGGTTAGTTAGAACTTTAGATTTAAATATAACTGTAAAAGTTGATAGAGAACTTCAATCAAAAGAACAACTAATAAAGAGCAAAGTAAGAAATGCTGTTTTAACTTATATGTCTGTAGACAATAGGGAGTTTGGTGAGACTTTAATATTGTCTGATTTAAACCGAGCAATCTTTGAATTAGATGAAGTTAGAATATCTTCAGTTGATAATCTAACTCAAAATGTTCAAGTTGATTTTAATGAATTAATTCAGCTAAACAATTTGGCAATAAAGATTGAGTACCTAGACTAATGAATACTTTTAATCCAAGTCCAAATAGATATAATAAATCAAATTATTATGAGGTTTTTAAACCCATAACTCCTGAATTTTATGAACAAGATGACATAAATTTCAGTGGACTTGGAGTTGATAACATTGATCAAGTTATCAATAGTCAAATACTTTTAGCTAAGAATATAGTCACTCCTGCGGGAGCATTGGTAATTACTAGTTATGATAGCGTTTCTTCATTGTCTCAATTTTTTGTTAAACAAAATGAATTAACAAAAATTACACCCCAATCTTTTGAAGACAAAATATTATATCCTTTAGGAAGTTCTCTAAATCAATTTAAAGGTGGTAGCTCATTAGATCAGTTTGAAACTGCGGAAGATTTTGTTAATTTTTTATCTGCGGTTCTATTTCCTAAATTAAGATTTAATCAAATTAATAGTCAATTACAAAACTCAACTGGAGGTGTTTTTGGATCAAATGGAGGGGTAACTAGAGATTATTTAGTTGACAACTTAGGGATGTTTGCTTTCTTAATAACCAGTAGTGTGACTGGAGTAGGATCTTATCAGGCATCATCATTTGCTTTGGCTCAACTATCTTCATTGTATCTAAACAACACATTAGAAACATTAGAAGCGGTAAAAACAATAACTAAGTATGTTTGGTATAATCAAGGTAATGCTAATGTAAGTTCAATAATTAGAAGCGTTGGAATGATACCAACGGATTTCCTATCAGGAACTGGTACTTACACAAGTGGAACTCAACAATGGGATAAGCTAGAAACTCTATTAGAAATCATCTATTCAAAAGCATATATGGATAGGGCTGATTTTAGAGTTAAGGATGCATTTGACAGTTACATTGGGGCCGCATCATTACAAAATAATTTAACTTCTAAAGGTCCTTATACTAAGCTTCTCAAGGCCATAGGATACTCCATGGCTGACATCAATAATCAAATACAAGCTTTAGAGTCTTTGTATGATATTGATACTTGCCCAGACGAATACTTACCTTATTTAGCGCAGTTAATTAATTGGGAACTTATGGGTCCAGACCCAGTTAAGTGGAGACACCAAATTCGTTCAGCAGTTTCAATTTATAAAAGAAAAGGAACTGCGTTAAGTATTCAGTATGCTTTAAACGCATTAATTAAAGGTCAGACTTTAGATGTTTCGTCTAACATAGCAGAAGTTTGGGAATCATATATCCCATTTATGCTTTGGTATGCTTTAGCTACAGAATCAATTCACTTTAAAAACTTTGAAACTTGGACAAGAGAAAAAGCGTATTCTGTTGGAATATTTAATTACGATGAAGCAAGTTTAGAGAATAATATTAAGATTGCAGTAGATTATATCCTACTAGAAGCGTATAAGAAGTTCCCAAATAGTTTCGTTTACCAAGGAGATTATTTCCCTGCTTATCGTTATATGAAGTTAGATGAGGCAGGAGTTCCAGATGATATTTATTGCTTTGTAACTGAACCACAAACAAAACCACTTTTCTTCAGCGCGGATTATAGATCTACATATGACTACTTCAATGTAGCTTCAAATAGAGAAAATCTACCTTTTGAAAATGCCTTTCACGAAGGACCTTCTGGACTTGGATTGTATGTTTCAACAAAAGATTTAGGGCCTGAAGATCGACCAATATACCTGTCTTCTACAGGAGCCTCTTCTTTTGTATTCAATTTTAGAGGTCATAGAAACTTCCCACTTCCCCCATTTGAAGAAATAAAGTATTATAAAGATTGTGATATAACTGAAGAACTTAAAAATTTCTTCATAGAAAAGTTGAAGTGTTTAGGCGTAGGTAATACTTTCTCTGAATATTTTGGATCGTATCTTACTTCCGCAACCATAGGGTCTACAGACAGATTCTCATACAAGAACAATTTCTTAATGTTCTTTTCCAGTATGCAGAACCCTCAAAACTATTTCACAGTTTTAGGTGATACAGACAGAGTTGATAATGGAATTTTTAGTCTTTGGAATGGTAAATCTTCTCATATTTTTGTAAACTTCAATGCTTCTAGTTTTAATTTCTTAAGCAGAGATTACACTGGAAATGGTAAGTATGCAATTCAGGCTTCAAGAGGAGTTCTGAATAAGTTCCTCCCTGCACACGCGATACCAGCGATTAGCTTGTTAGCAAATGAAAATGAAGATCCAAATAGAGTATTACACACAGAGTACGATTCAATTAATCCTAATGAGAGAAATACTATGTACTCTCTTGCTAGTGGAGTTTTTGCTGGAAGAGAAGTTTCTGGTTTAGACATGAGAAATGTGTCTCCAGGAAACAGTAATGGTAGAGGTGGTTTGAATACTTTCCAAAGAACAGATGTCGATTCTGTTACTGATGCTTTAGTTAGCAGCACCTCTTACATAACAGTAACTCCAAGAAAATCATTAAGAAGACGCAACTTTAAGTTTGTTTTACCTAATGAAACTTATTACGATAGAACAGGATTTAATCAGCCTATTACTTTTGATGCTTCAGTCTTAGAGAGAAGCATGACCTCTTCTATTGGATTCTTACCTTTAGGGTATATTCCTTCAGCAGGAGGATTCTATCCAATAGCAGATTATCGTCAGCCCTCTGGAGTTTGGGCTGCTTGTGAGAACTTATCATCAACAAACATTTTCTCAGGAGTGTATACTAGTAGTACATTCCCATCCAGGGGATTAAAAGAACTTGGTTCGAATTTAAAGTATCCTGAGATAGCTGATGCCCATGATAAATATGTGGATCGTGGACAAGTGCATCCGATTTATATTGTAATGCACAAAATGAAAGAAAAGGAAGCATTAGCTAAAGCTCAAATAGCTATATCTGCTACAACAGGAGATTATTACGGGTCTATTTATAACACCGACGAAGAGCTATCCTTAGCTAACACTTATTTAAATAGTGGAACAGTAGGAATTACTAATTACAGAGATTATGAAAACTTTAGTTTTGGAAGAGGGTTGAATGAACTTTTCCGAGATTATAAAAAATATTTTAATGATTCTTTAGGTGGATCGAGCATTGAAAAAACAGGTGGTAACATCTTTGCTCACACTTTTGGAAAGGGTTTGTTTAATTGTGATTTCTCTATAGAGGGCTCTGCCGTGTCTTCTCAAGAAGGTAGGTACATAGCCTCCTCTATAGACACAATCGTTCCTATAGGCTATGGAGAAGGCTCTGGAGTCTTTACGGTCTGTGCAGTTAGCAACGGGTATGCTTCTGGAACTTATGTTGCTTCCACTGTTGGAGCAATAGTTCTTCCCATGAACGGATCCTTCAGTGCAGGAAACAGAAGCGCAGAATTTAGAAATCCTTATATTCTCAGTGGATTAGAGTTTGTTCAAACTTCAGGAGCATCTAACAGAAATAAATTTGAAATTGTTAAATTAAGCCCAACAAACTTTGTAAGGGATCCAGATGCTTACGCTAATGATAAAACTTTTATTAGATGCTTTACTTATAACGGAACTCCAAGATTAAGATTTGACCTGTCTTCTTATGGCCCAACTACTAATACTCTAATAAAGAATCATAGATTTAAATTTAGTCTAAAAGGGCAAGTGTCCGATCTAAGATTCCAAGAGTATGGTGGAGGTCGTGTTGGAGTTTGGATACATACAGGATTAACCCAAGGCCCAGATGGAAATTATTACTTGTGGTCCTGGACTAAGAGGAATCGCTGGGAATTAGTAAAGTATAATTCTTTAACTGCTTCTATTGTTAAAAATGAATTAGCTAAAGATTACACATTTAAAGCTCCAACCAGAGTAAGTGTGGATCCTACTTTAGGGACTCAACTTCAATGTATTGGTAATGAAGTTATTGAGGTTGATTCAGAAGTTCAATCCAATAAAGATCCTTTGACAGAACTAAAGGAAGAATACTTAGAAACTTTTGAATTTGAGTTTGATACTAGAAATTATACAAACTATAATAACTATGAATATCTTGAAATAATTCCTATTCCTGATATTTATCATCAAGCTAGAAGCAAAGTACATGATAATGATATTAACTATTTTGTAGAAGTATTCTACTACCCAACTAACGACGAAAATAAGTATTTACTAATTGATACGATATCCTTACAAGATTTAACTTTAAAACAAGATTCTGGAATTGGTACTGGATATGGAATACAATCAAGCTCTATTCCCTTATACCCATTTGTTGAAGAGTTTAGATACTTTACTGATAAAGAAGAATTAAGAACTATTTTAAAGTTTATGAACGGTCTAACTACTGATGCTTATACCTCAAGAAAAGCTTCAGATAGTTCAGGGATACTAGATACAAGCGGAGGAACTAGACTTAATTATAAACTCCACCCATCTTTGGTTGGAGGTACTGGAGGAGGGGGACAAGTAACATCCCTAGATATTAGAAACTAATGAGAGGCTCAGTAGAAATTCATACCGTAGGAGAAGATGGACCTACCTTATTATTTAAGGAGGATAATCTTATTGTTGATGGTGCTGGTGAGTTTATAGCTGATGTCTTAACCACATCCCCTTCTTTATCTGGGATTTCTAGCGCATCAGCTATTCTCGATGTTTCTAATTACACAATTCAAGCAATTACTTTTGGAGCCCCTTCTGCTGCTTGGAGAAATAATTTACATAGTACCCAATATTCACAGATAGTAAGTGCTTTAGCCGCTAATAGCTTAGTGGTTTTACAGGAAGGGTCAAACACTTATTATACCCCCGTTACTAGTGCAGTTCCAAAAGCTCCAAGCCCAATAGACCAAAAATTAGAATATAATTGTACTCCAACAGGAACTTGGAGTGGAATTAATGTATCTTTACCATTCACAACTTCTGCTGGAACTGTTATCGAGGATGAAGGACATCATATTCATGCAGTTGCTGCATCCGCTCAATTCGGAGCTTCCGCTCCTTTAGCAGTGTTATATGGATGCTACGCACCTACAACTACGGCGTATGCTTATATTATATCCTCTGTAAACCAATTAAATTTAACGGCTACTCCTATAGTTCCAAGTGCATCTGTGGCTTCTGCTACTATTCATGGAGCAGGGGGGTATGTGGGCCGTGGAGTAGTGGATAGAAGAGGATTTATTGGAACTACAGGAATTAATGTTGCAGTAGTAGCACCTTTAGCAACTACTTGTGAGATTGTGGTTACTTCTACAATAGACGCAGTTGATGTCCAAGTATTAAATTTATATGGTGGAATTTATCATATAGGTCTTTGGACAATAGATATGAATAGGTCACTTTCAGCAGGAAATAAACCTCCCTACACATTCTCAGTCCTAAATAATCCTATGAGGTATAGGTTATTCTGTAAAAAAACTTTTACAAAAAATCTATGTGGTCAAACAACAGGATTAGGTAGCCATAGCAATATAACAATAACTTGGAGACTTAAATTTTTATGAATTTTATAGAAGAATTAGGAATAAATGGGCATCTTCAGATCGCCAAGTTATTTCCAGATGGGAAAGAAGAGATCATTTTTGATGATCATAATATAATCGTATCTGGAATGGGAGTTGGCCTGGCTTACTTGTTTGCAGGAGCAGGCGGGAATAAAGTTACAGAGTACCAAATAGACAGAGTTCAAATAGGGGTTTCTGGTAATTCTTCTTTAGAAGTAAGCACCACTTACCAACTATCTGGCCCATTAAGTTCTACGACTGAATATGGTACTGACTCTGATATTTACGCAATAACATCTAATCAGTATGTAAATGGCGCAACTCTTACAAATAAAACTTTCTTAAAAATACCTCATAGTAAAGTAACTAAAGTTGGAAATAGTTCAGTGCGCTACACTGTTGTTTTAGATGAAGAGGCTTGTAACAACATTACTAGAGGTGGCTCCGCTGCTGCTTTAAATGAAATAGGATTGTTTATGAAAAATCCAACAGGAGCTGCCACCGAAGCTTCTATTTTAGTTGCATATCGTTATTTCAGCAATGTTATTAAAACTAGTGATTTTAGTTTAATCTTCCGTTGGACACTAAACTTCTAATAAATTATGTTTACTAAAAATGATATTTATACTTCTAGCGGTAGCGCAAGACTTTATAATTCTTGGACTCCTACAGTAGCCAAGTTTGACACTAGTTCTTTCTATAACTGGGAGCAAGATAACCTTCCAATATATGATTTAGAAGAAAGGACTTACGAACTGTGGGAATATAATGGATACCCAACATCCTCTGTTCCTGGGTTAGCTTTGGTTGTAAGTGCAGATGCCCCAGCAGGAACCTTAGCAGCCAATAGAAATATTTATACTTCTGTTAGTGCCGCAATAGCTGCCCTTCCACGGGTTATTAGATTCCCTATCTTAATAGAAGTAGCAAACTTCGGAAACCTTGGCAAAATGGAAATCCATGATTTCCAAATAGTTGAAAACGGATCATTAGAAATTATAAATAGAAACTATGGTAAGATTTATAATAATAATATTGCTAATTCAACTTCTTCGGTTGTAGCAGTTACTGGTACGGTAGCGGGTAGAACAGTTCCTCTTAGATTTGATTCAGCAGATCTTAGTTCTACTTTAGGAACTGGAGCTTCTGCAACTTCTGCTGTAAGCATAAGTTCTTTAGTTTTCTCGTCTTCTAGTGATTCTAGATTTAATTCAGTTAATTGTTTTGTGTATGCAACTCCTTCATTAAGAGCGGGGGGGCTAACTTTTGGTTTAAGAAATACTACTTCCTTTCAGACAACAACAGCTAATAGATTTTTAATAAATGTATATGAATCTCAATATACTTCAAATGATTCTCCAGCAACATTAGATTACTCATCAATAAATCAAACAACTGCTTCTAGAATATTAAGAACTGCTATTGCAACAAATAATCCCATACTTGGATCAGTTTACGGAAATAATTTATCTAAATTAAGTGTCAAAAACTGCTCTGGTAGAATCTACATTAGAAACTTCTGTATAGATGGTATGAACAGAGGATTGCCTGGAAGCTTTAGCACTACTTCTTCAGTTGACTCTGGAGTTGAAATAAATAACTCAGAAGTAGTTTTAGAAAACTGTGCTTCAGTTGGATCAAATATAAACGGATTCTTATTCAATAACTCTAAAGTAATATTATCAAGATCCGCTTTTGCAGCTAGAAACTATAAAATGACTTCAGCTTCCACAAGATCCTCTGATCAGTCTTGTGGATTTAGAGCGTTCAATAGTGAAATTACCTTAAGTGCTTCAGTTGGTGGAGGCTCTGACACAAGTGGAGTAGATTATCAAACATCAGGTTCTGATGTTGTTTTCTGTTCTTCTAGAAACAAGATTGGATTCCTATTAGAGAATTCTATTTTGACTGGAGGATTACAAAGACTTTCGATATCCACAGAATTAAATAAAGGTGTTTTGGCTGCACAAGCTAATGAGCAATATGGAATAAGAGCTATCAATTCCCAAATAAATTTAAAGGGGCTAATAGACTGTTATGAAAATAGAGTCGGTATTGATTTACTAAACTCTACTTTATTAGCAGAAGAATTAACTTGTGAAGGTAATGGGTATGAAGGAATAAGAGCAAGAAATTCTACTACTTTAATTAATGATTCATTAACCTCATTTAGTGCAACCTTAACTGAAAATAAGGGTCAAGTAGATTTCAGTGGAAATGGGCAACACTTAGTCTTAGATAATTCTATTTTTACATTCAAAAAAGGAAATGCCCTACCCTCAATTTATGGAAGCATGAAATTTAAAGAAAGCCATGGGGTGTCTTTCATAAATAATTCAAAATATCATCAAGCCCCTGCAATATATGTTGGAGCGAATTCTAGGTTAGACTTAATACATTCTCAACATTTAGTGTCTCAAGCTACTAACACGGATGGGACTCAATGTTATGGAAGATTTATCCGAGCAGACCAAAATTCTGTGGTATCTTTATTTGGAACAGGAAATCACTGCACGGCAATGCATGGGCCAGCAGGATTTTTATACCAACAATTTATTGCTGGATTATGCGGATCTAATGGGTCCACAATAAATATTCATGGACCCACAGCTATAGGACAAGTCGGTATAGATGTTTTAGTTGAAAATAACTCCACTTTAAATATT